>Ga0224511_10000403_pt1 | contig 20086 bp, 14 predicted proteins | sample SF_May12_sed_USG_2_FD_169988 | JGI IMG/M metagenome (GOLD analysis project Ga0224511, IMG submission 169988) | Sediment microbial communities from San Francisco Bay, California, United States - SF_May12_sed_USGS_8_1 | ecosystem: Environmental > Aquatic > Marine > Sediment | place: USA...
GGGGGGGGGGATAAGTGTTAATGAAATTTGATAAATATATTTAGTGTGGTGTTAACTTAATGGTGTCATTTTTATGACATCAAAACTAGTGCCATTCAGCTGAGTTGAACACGGAGCCTGGCTTGTTTAATGTTGCAATTTAATCATGTATTGTTTCTACCAGTACCGTTGTGAACATTCGGCACGTTTCCTGGACTTGGGTCAAGATGAGATGTTGAGTTTTGCAGAACTATAATATAGAGTGACTGATTGCCTTGAAGCACCTAACGATACACACATATTGTTATGACTATGTACATGTATTAAATGTTTTTAGTGAATCATATTGGCAGCCTGTTTTTGAATACACTGTAAAACTTATGATTGAAATAATCAAGCTAAAATCTGCACAATAAACTCACTATGTATTACATTGTCACATTGAAACCAAGTTCCTGTCTCTTTGATTCTTTTTTCTGTGACTTACATGTAATATGTTAGTTGCTTCAATGTGACTGTTGTTTAGTTAATGGAGGATGCCATGCAGGGCTTAGAAATCATGATTCAATATGTAAGAGTTTACTAGTAATATACAGTATAGCATTAAGTGGTTTTGTATTAATTGAATAGACTGCTAGTGTACAACTGAGGAATTTGACACTGTTCTTAAATCGGTTGAAAAGGTTGTATACATTTGTGTTTCACATCATTTAAAAATAAATAAACAAGTGTTGACTATGCAATCTACTTTTGGCATTTTACATTTGGAAGTATTAGCCCAGTTTGATTACAAACATCAACACTGTGTATCATTATTATTATAATTCTTGAAACTGTCAAGACACAAAATTCCAAATGTACATGTGTGGTAACTGCATTATTGTAATTCAGCTCAATTATCTTATACCTTTAATAAAAATTCAAATGGTAAAGTTACTTGAAACATAAGTTTGCTCTCTTTCATTTTAAGAAAGAGATGTGGGCATTCAGAATCTCTTGTTTCTTTTTAGTATTTGATAAATGACCATGTTTTGTAGTAAGGGCTGTTATATTTTTTATGGAAAAAAAACCTCTTATCAATATTTCATGAACAAATTTACCTATGTTTTGGATGCGAGAATGTTTTTAGCTCACCTAAGCACAAAGTACTCATGGCGAGCTATTGTGACCGGCCTTAGTGCATCATCCTGACATCACTGATATGTCCTTTACCAAAATTGTTCAAATAATGCCCCTGGGGTCAAAATTGTCCCCACCCTAGCTTTCACAAGTTTACATTGAATCACATAGCAGAAAATCCTTATTTGGCCCCTTCTTAGTATGGCAGTTTTAAAATACTGCCACATTTGAGAAAATAACAGGAATGAGACATTTTCTAGCACATCTAGAGTGGTTATGCTTGTCTGGACAACTAGCTTGAGGGCCCTCAGGTGAGCCACCCAGGGCCGTCGAGGCTCTCTTGTTTATAAAGTGTGTACTGGTTATACATGGAATTCTTGTTCACATTTGAATGGATCAATGTGCCACTTGCACAAGCATTTTAGGACTTAAATGCTTGGATGCAGGAGTTTTTGTTACATAAATTAGGCAAATGTATGGCAGATTCAGAATTACATGTATTGTTATTTTGTAAAATTACTACTAAGTAGGTTAATTTTTGTGTTAGCTCAATATGCTTATAATGTGTTTCTATGCTGACTGCTTATAATCTTGTTTCTGATATTGGTGCAATTCTAATACATCACGCAAGATGAGATAAAAAATCATGTACGCTTAAACTTGAATAGGGTATTGGTTAAATTTTGATATTACCACCTATTTAATAGAAATCGCTTCATCAAGGTATGGTGTTCTTGAAATCCAAGCTTTACTAACACCTTCAAGAAGTTTAAAAATTATATTTGTTTATCTGTTAAATTAATTATAATGCTATGGTCATGTAAGTACATCATTATAATTTATTTATTGCTTTGAATTATACCTAGGGCAATAGGCGGCTTCTGTTTCGTTCTTTGAACTATTTAGATTGTGTATATTATAAAATGTTATCAACTTATAAATGACTATTGTAAACAGATTCTTGTTGTTTTGTTAATTGTTTTAAGTCTTATGAGTAGAATTTGACTCAATTTTAACTAGTTTAAAATTCTGTGTAAGGTTTTTTGACTAAGTTGATGTATGAAAACGACATAAACCTACACCCTGTGTTGTAATGAAACCCTTCCTGGGGTATTCGGCCAATACCGCGGGGCAAATATCTTCATCGTCTCGCAGAGATGGTGTCTTGTTTGTGATATTTCTCCTCTCATTGTTATTTCACTGTCAGAATTGTCATGTGTAATTATGATTACATGTATATTGCATGAATAAAGAAAAAAGAGTCTTACATTGCTTCTTTATTGTAGTAGTGTATTGAACATACATTTTTACGCCCCCTTTAAAGAAATAGGAGGCATGGTATCTTACATTCCATTCCAGGCAAATTAGAAATCCTAGTTTTGTACACCGAGCATTGTAGTGACAGGAGCCATGTAAGAAAAGCATATTGCAGGCTTCAAGTTCATCAGGCCAATTGATGAATGAATACGCCTGACATTGATTTACAGTATCACTCACATATTTCAACTACTAACAGCTAGGTTTATGTACCTTTTTAGCTCACCTGAGCACAAAGTGCTCATGGTGAGCTATTGTGACCGGCCTTAGTCTGTCGTCGTCCGTCGAGCGTAAACTTTTTAGCTCACCTGAGCACAAAGTGCTCAGGGTGAGCTATTGTGACCGGCCTTTGTCCGTCGTGCGTCGTCCGTAAACTTTTTTACTCAAACATCTTCTCCTCTGAAACCACTCATTGGATTTTGACCAAACTTCACAGAAATGATCCCTGGGTGGTCCCCTACCAAAGTTGTTCAAATGGTTCTGATTGGTTGCATAAGTAGGTCACGGGGTCAAAAATAGGTTTTCAATATGCAATTTTCAAAAATCTTGTCTGAAACTACAAGGCCTAGAGCTTTCATATTTGGTATATAGCATCATCTAGAGGTCCTCTACCAAAATTGTTCAAATTATGCCCATGGGGTCAAAATTGACCCCACCCCGGGGTCACAATTTTACATTGAATTATATTAGGAAAAGTTCAAATGACATCTTCTCTTGAACCGCTAATGGTAATTTGACTAAACTCAACAGGAATGGTCCCTTGGTAGTCCCCTACCAAAATTGTTCAAATGGTTCTGATTGGTTGCATATGTAGGTCACTACAAGGCCCAGAGCTTTCAAATTTGGTATATAGCATCATCTAGAAGTCCTCTACCAATATTTGGTGGACAACATAAGTGGTCCTCTGTAAATGGCTTCACCTTGACCCTTGACCTTTTCCTCAGGTGAGCGACCTAGGGCCCTTTGGGCCCTCTTGTTTAAACAAACACTTCTCTTTTAAGCAAGTGAATATCCATTGAAAAAATGGCAGTATGCACTTGCAGCCAACTGATGTTCTGTCACATAAGATCTCTTGCCATAAGTGGGTACGGGACAGCTGGTGCTGGCAGAAGTTGGCTGAAAGTCAAGCCCTAGGTAAACAGATGGACAAGGTCACTTAAGTACTACGTAGGAAATGATGCACGGAATGCAGATGTCACATAAACAAAACCAGAAAACAGTCAGTGTTCATGTAGTAAATTTATTCTGTATTTGAATTTTATATACATACAGAAAATCAATAGTCGATGTTATTACAATATGTGACCCGACATGAGACTTTTGGTCCAAATGCTCAAATGATGTTATTAAGTAAAATGACGTCAAAATAATGCATCAAATTTTTATGGTTTTTAAGTGGATTTTCACCATCCCACAAAAACTGTAAAAAGCTTTTCAGTGACAAAATTCCTTACAAGTGATATAAATATATCATATCTTTGCAAAATTATCTTATTAAAATACCAATTTATTGATTAAACTGTAATGGCCATATAATTGTATACCGTTTATGAATTTTTGTATTCTATATTTATAACTGGAATCTTCAAACGTTGCTCGTTTCAAACGATACCAAATTCTTAATATCGTTTAAATTGCCATTTGGACCCGAAATGTCAGACTCGGACACATACATATGTATTAGTAAACTGTACAAATTCTTCTCTACTGATGTTGCAGTTTGGAAATGATTGACAATGTTATAAAATTGTATATGCTTCTTGTACCTGTACTATAAACAAAAACTTCAAGGCATGGATACTGTAGAATAATTTTATAAACATACATGACATGATAATCTACCAACAAAAGAAATAGTGCTAATTCATGACAACCAACATTTAACAATAAATACACTATCATAACTTCAGGTAAAACAGACATTTATTTTAAAACATTCAGTTACAAGACAGCAAAATAAACAAAATAAACAAAAAAATAAAATTAAAACTTTAATCGTATCATTGCCATTAAGAATGTTTAAAATTAAACATTCTTCCAACACAAGAACATTCTTCCAACATCATTCTCTGCTAGTCTGTGTGTCTATCTACATGCAATAGGTTTTCACCACCACTTGGAAACATTTTTTTTAAATGTTTACTGCTCTGCCTCACTTGATTCAAACATGTTCTATCTTTGTTATATTCTGACACAGCTTACACAATTCTTCATAAATAAGTTTAAAAATATTCCATTATTATCCTTATCAATAATTTAAAAATATATATTCATGAACAGGTTTGACAAATTTCATGCCCTGCCAAACACTTCCCTGAAAAGTGTTTTCAACCATTCCCATTCAGTCACCCATGCTGTAATATCAACAGTTGATACCAATCACCTAACTGGACAGTAGATTGGTCTGGTCAAGGGCCATCCATGCTGTAACATCAACAACCGATACCGGTCACCTAACTGGGCAGTAGATTGGTCTGGTCAAGGGCCACAACTCCATCATCCCGTATGGCGATATACTGCTCGTTCTGTAGGGCTGGACAGGTGTGCATCTGCCAGTCGGCGTGTGTGAAGATTCCCTCGCACGACGTGCACTTGAAGCGGACATTCTCATTCTGCACGAACAGGTCGAGGTCTTCGATGTTGTCCAGACTGACCTCCTCCTCTACGGGGATCTGCGCGCCTCCCTCCACCTTGCCATGCGCCTGGCGTTTCAAACATATTTATTTAGCAAAAAACCCTGTTCATATTGATACAATGATATACACAGAGTAGTTGAAGCTTAACACCTGTTGGGTTGTGTTACCACTCAGTCCACTGTATTCAGACTGTTTGCATTAAAGATGCTATGCCTGTATCTTTTAGGTCATTATTGTTTATATCTTACATTTTAACCATATTTAAGCAGTGAAACCTACTCCCGTAAACTGAGAAACTGCCAAAAATAGTTATTCATGCATGTAAAAATATTACAGAAAAATGAATTAGTTGAAAATGTGTGGCCCGCAAATTCGGCTTTATTTACGTACAAGTATAATGGTCAATGCTAGTTATTGAAGTAAAATAAAATGTATTCACCTTGGAAATGTGCAGTGTCAGCCCATTCTCGCTCTTCATGTTTTTGTGGCAGATCTGGCATTGGAACGTCGTGTCAGCCTCTGCCGCTGCCTTCTGCAGCTGCATGGCGCGGTACTCCGGGTGGCGATGGTGCATGTGCATTGTCTTGCCTGCTCTCGTGCCAATCACTTCATTGCAGATCTCGCATGGGAACGCCTTCACCGATTTTAGATGGACATGCATGTGTCTGCCTAGCTTGGCCTGCCTGTCAAAGGACTTGTTGCATTTCTGACATTTGAACTCTATTGGATTATTGGTATGATTCTTGTTGATATGGGCTTTCAATACTCTGCTTGTGTAAAAACCCTTATCACAATAGGGACATGTGAATTCCTTTTTTCCTGTATGTTTGATCATGTGTTCTGCATAGCTTTCTTTCCTCAGAAGGCGTTTACCACAGATCTTGCAAATGAAGCCAACATTTTCATTGTGTTTCTCATGTGATATCATGTGATTTTTCAACTCTGTATACCTTATAAATTGACGATTGCACAAGTCACACGGGAAGTCCTTGACCTGTGTATGGTGTCGCTTTTTGTGCCCAAACAAACCTCCCCGCTGAGTGAAGGCTGCCCCACATATCTCGCATTTGTAACGCTTTGTGTTTGTGTGAAGATCAAGGTGAGCTTGGAAGCTGATGTGAGAAAGTGACTTCCCACATATCGGACAAATCTTCCGTTTGGTATATTCTGGGTTTGTGTTACGTCTTTTCACTCCTGTTGTTAACTGTCCTGTTTCGATGTCAATACTATGCTGTTCCATGAGATGTTTTTTCAGATGCTGCCTTTCATAGAAGCAGAATTTACAAACTGAACACGGATACTGGCGCCCCTCCGCATGTCGCTTCATGTGTTTTGTAAACTCACTCTTCTTGACGAATTCCCGTGAACAGATTTCACACTTGAAGAGCTTTGAAACGTTGTGTATGTGCTTGTGGTTTGAAGCATCGGAGGCACGTTTGAAGGACTTGTCACACATGTCACACTTGAATGGCCTCTCTCCTGAGACAGAAAACAGTTACATGGTGTGAATTTCATTCATTTGAATGTTTCTTAAAAAATATTTGCAAGTGCAAGAATTTAACCTTAAATACCAGCAGCTAATTGTATAAACATTGGTTAAGTTAACTGTGGTAAACAGCTTACTGCAATAATTATAGCAATTAGTACATTCACCTCGGCTAAAAATCATTTGTATAAAACGTTTGACCGCATGGTAAGCTTACCGCATTTTGACCATTATTTTAACCACGGTTTAAGCAAAGTGCTCTTTGATGGAATCATTTTCCACGCACACATCAAATTGTCACAGACTTCAAAAGTGATCTAACTTTTCCAGTACAGTAAATAATATACACCTTTGGCTTCACAATACATCCTGGTAAAAGAAGTTTCTGAATTTGTTTTATTCAAATAATGTCCAGGTTTTAATCTTTACTCTTGAAATAATGTTTTAAATAATACCCGGATTGGACTAGTAAAGAGTTTCTAAATGAAATCGTACAAGTGTCTACTGACCTGAGTGAACGTTCATGTGCTCTTTGAGGTAACTTTGGAGCCGGAAGCTCTTCCCGCACGTTTCACACTTGAACGGTCGCTCCCCGGTGTGCAGACGCATGTGTTCCTTCATCAGGGAGTGGCACACAAACTCCTTGCCACACTCACCACACACTGTGTCACGGTTCGGGCTCACATGTCGCCTCTGTGGGGTGGCATATACAGGTTTAAGGTGTATGTGTTGGTATTGATTAACAGTTTTTGTTTATATATATATATATATATGTATGTATATGTAGTTTACTTATTCCATTTCAAAATCATTGCTAGTTTTTGAACATGACAAATTGACTATTCTGGGATACTTTGGGCATTTAGCCTTGTATCTCCTCCTTAAGATTCATTATTTGCATTCACATGATTGTGAAACTTAAATCCAACTGAATATCAAACATAAATTGAGATTCAAAAATGCATTTAAGCAGGATAAGGGATCTACCAATCTTATTCCCAAAAGTGTATTTGGGTAAAGCAATATATATATATGGGGAAAAAGACATCATACTTCATTCCTTTTTAAAAGAGACAGTTTTGTTTACTTTAGGCATATCAACACATAGCCTGCTAAGTACCAAAAATAATGTAGATGAAAAATATGCAATAATAAAAAATATATATATATATAAAATGAAATAAAAGTCTAGGCCAATTATTAGTAGGCTAGGCATCTGTCTAAAAGAAACATGATATCTCCTCACTTTAGGGAAGTCTTCACTACTTTTTCAACATTTCTTCTTGTAGCTCATCATATTAAAACTCATTTATGACAGAACCTACCCATCTTGGTTCCTTGTTTTTCTTTTGTTTCTTAGCTGACCCTTTCAGGTTTTCTCCATCACTGTCAGACTCGAAGGTCTGGGTTGCCCTCATCTTGAAGGTGTCTTCCAGGTCGTCTACACCCTCCATGTCTGCATCACTGTCAGCGTCGGCCACTGATGATTGGAGGGACACGTCACCCACTGATGAAGGGAGGGACACGTCACCCACTGATGAAGAGAGGGACACTGCAGCCACTGATGTCATGAGGGAAGAATAAAGTGGTGTACCTATCATTACAACTATACTTTATAAAATGAAACCTTTCAAATCACTTAATGTAATCAAAACCTATAATCCTTATCATTAACCTTTTTATACCAATAATGATATAATAGAATGCTTAATCCTTGCTAGTAGTTATGCTTAAATTTACTACTTAAATAATAATTCAAAGAATAGAATTCAAACGCCATCAACAAATACCTGTAGTCTGTGTTCCATCTAAGGCAAAATCCAGATGGGAATCATTTGGCCCAATTGCAGTAGTAGATGCATCTTTGTCTGGAGTTTCAGTCAAGGATTGATCAGCAGTTGTGTCTGCAATATGTGAAAGTTTGTCGGTTGCTTCAGGTGTATGGGCTGAATGGTTTGAAGAATCATCATTCACCATCTCAATATCAGCTGTATTATCCACCTCTGTCATGAGGTCTTCAAAGCCAGCATCTTCATTCTCACTTCCTGTTGCAACATTTTCATCTGCCTGCATCTTTTCTTCAAGCATATTTGCAGCTTTGGCAGTTTCATCTCCAACTTTGGACAAGATTTTGGCCGATGGCTTGTCTTTATTATTTACAGCTGACTGTTGGTTATCCATGAGTTGGAAAGTCTTTACAGGTTTCGTAGACTTGGTTTCCTGGAACTTTTGAGGACTAGGGAACTTGATAATTTTTGTTGCAAACAGGTTGGGAGATGTCTTTGCATTGGGAGTACTTGTGCTTGGCTTGCTTCTTACACTGACAATCTTGGGGGCAGTGCGTGTATTCTGTGAAACACTGGCTGGTGCAGTCTTCACAGGTGGAGATTTAATCACGTTCATCTTATGAACAGGCACCACTGGAGCAGTCTTCTCTTGCTCATTGCTGTCATCTAGGTCCCCTGGATCATCAGCTGCTTCCATGCCATCTAAGTGTTTATCAGTGTCCTCTTGCGGTGCTGTAAACTGTCTTGGAAATGCATAGCTATGGATGGTTGTTGGAGAAAGGCTTGCAGAGTCTTCAGTACTTGGAACTGCTTTTACAGTTGGATTACTTGGCGTACTGGTACTTGGCAAAGTACATGGAACTATTTGTGGATTTTTTATAACATGGATGACCTTGTCTTGCATAAGTTTAAGATCAGTGTCTTTACCCGCTTTCTTTCTTTTTGATTGTGGCATTTCAAACTGTTTTGGAACTTGGATGTAATCATTTTCAAAGAAAGCTCCTAGGGATATACCTGGAATGGTTAAACCAAATAAACATATGGTCTTAATTTTTGTTCTGGCACAATGTTTATTATACCTACAACATTAAAATATAAATTTGAAATATCATTTGCATGCATTAAGTTTATTTTGACATACTGTAATATTAAATTTATTATTACTCCATCCTTAAATCTTAGTTACAAAATATAACATTGATGTTGAATGAGCAAAACACAAAAAACAGTATTTACCTTGACTGATAAGTATATGTTTGAGCCTATCTAAGATCTCGTTCAGTTTGGAACACCTGTTCAGCTTCCGCAGCTGGTCAGTTAGCATGAGCTTATTCTGAGCGCTGGCTTCCAGAAGCAGGTCAGTAACTTTCTCCCTTGCACGATCCAGATGCCCCACACATCTTTGCATGGCCCCAAGCAGTCCATTAGTTGTTGTCACATTACCAAGGGTCAACTTTTCCCTGTTGAAGTGCAAATTACTGGCAGACAAAAGAACTGGAACTATGCCATTTTTCAATTCCTGTATTTCAGCTTCCTTCAATGCAAGCTTGGAATTCACCTCCAAATATTTCTTCTGCAAGGCTATATTTTCAGACTCAAATGCTGCTGCTTTGTTACTTCCAATTATTTCAGCGTTAAGTTTGCTCTCAGATTTGAGGTCTTCATTAGGAATGGTTTGCACCATTGTAGAACCATCATCATTGGTGTGGATAACAAATGTAAACTCTCCAACTAAATCTCCTAATTGCTCGGAAGCCTTCTGCACCAGTAGGGCTACACTCTCTGTCATTTCTTCACCTCCAGCGGATTCGTTAGCCATCTGAAAGTTTAAATTAACTAGGCCTGTGAATGATAGTAAATGAATTAAATATGTGATACAACCTAATCATCCTTCATATTAATGCCCCTGAGAGGGTGATGTACAGTATTTGAAGATAAAATAAGGAAAAGGACAATAATTAAAAAATCACAAGTAAATATTCCTGTGTTAAATTATGTTGGTGCATCATAAAACACACTCTGCTGTTTAGTGAATGAAAGAGCAACCTTTTGTACAGTGTTGCAAATGTCCATCATGATCATTTATAACAATAAATGGTTAATTTTAATCCAATGAATTATGGTTATATTGTCAAGTGACCTAGTGCATTCAAAAGGCAGCAAACTTCCTGTTTGTGATAACCCATCACACAAACAAAGAAAACTACAGAAATGGGAGGAGATTGAAAATGTGTGGAACAATGCATGGTCTGGGGTGGAAAATAGATGGCAGGGGAATTGCCGGGGTGGCTTAAATGACGGGAGAGGAATTGTCTTGGAAGGCCATTGTCGGGGATCCATACTGCAATGTTTGACTGCATGGAATTTGAAAACATTTTCTCAGACTCAAACACAGAACTCGTCTAAAGTGATAACTTAAATTTATTTTCGTTCATCTAACGTTAAAGTTATCATTATCTATGATCGTTCAAAATATTTGAATACAAGAATACTACCTTCTTTATGAGTTACCTTTAGTTCTGACGAATAAATGTATAAGAAATTAAATAGATGTTTTTGTAAAATATAAAATAATCATGGCAAATTTATAACTAAGGGAAATAACCCCACATATATGTGTAAAAACTGTGCCGTACTAAGTAGAGCAGCGCTCAACATATTTTTGAAACTCCTCACATGATTACTTCCCTTTGCTCTCTTACAGTATTATAATAATAATTTACACCGAGTAAAATAATGTAAAGTTGTATAAACCTTGTTTGTAAAGTTACAACATAAATGTAGCGATCTCTGACCTAATCTGCATCGATTTCCTGACTCTTGCAATATTTTTGGTAAAACAATTACAATGCTTGGTCAAGGTTTATGATGTGGAAAAGGTGATTAAAACAACAATCTTGACATGACTCATCTTCAAGCCATATCGATCACAAGACAAAGAGGAGACAATCAAGAGAACCACTGTGTCCCAAACAGGTGAAGGGCTGTGATGGGCGGTGGCCCATTGTGACCAGCCTTTGTCCGTCGTCGTCCGTCAATTTTTTTACTTGAACATCTCCTCTGAAACCGCTCATTTGATTTTGAGCAAACTTCACAGGAATGATCCCTTGGTGGTCCCCTACCAAAGTTGTTCAAATTGTTCCAGTTAGTTGCATAAGTAGGTCACATGGTCAAAAAATAAGTTTTCATAAAGCAATTTTCAAAAAACATATTTGGTATATATAGCATTATCTAGAGGTCCTCTACCAAAGTTGTTCAAATTATGCCCCTTGTGTCAAAATTGACCCCGCCCTGGGGGTCACAATTTCACATTGAATTATATAAGGAAAACTTCAAACGACTTCTTCTCTTGAACCGCTAATGGGAATTTGACCAAACTCAACAGGAATGGTCCCTGGGTGGTCCCCTACAAAAATTGTTCAAAAGGTTCTGATTGGTTGCATAAGTAGGTCACAGGGTCAAAAATAGGTTTTTAAAATGCAACTTTCAAAAATCTTCTTGTCTGAAACTACAAAGCCCAGACCTTTTATATTTGGTATATAGCATCATCTAGAGGTCCTCTACCAAAGTTGTTCAAATTATGCCCCTGGGGTTAAAATTGACCCTGGCCCGGGGGTCACAATTTTACATTGAATTATATAAGGAAAAATTTAAATGACTTCTTCTCTTGAACCACTAAATAAATGGGAATTTGACCAAGCTCAGCAGGAATTATCCCCTACCAAAATAATTCAAATGGTTCTGATTGGTTGCATAAGTAGGTCACGGGGTCAAAAATTAGGTTTTCAAAATGCAATTTTAAAAAATCTTCTCGTCTAAAACTACATGGCCTAGAGCTTTCATATTTGATGTATAACATCACTTAGAGGTCCTCTACCAATATTTAATGGACAACATTAGTGGTCCTCAGTAAATGGCTCCACTGTGACCTTTGACCTTTTCCTCTGGTGAGCGACCCAGGGCCCTTTGGGCCCTCTTGTTTATCATTTTACAGTAAATTGCACAATTAACTGGAATCTTACCAATTTCTAAATGAAAACATCGTTTCATTCAGTATAAAATAATGCTACAAAAATAGAATTAACAACACTTTAAAATTATAATGTGAGGCCATATTGAGGATGGATCAAATAACTAATGTAGGTGGTACATATTATTTCCTGCTGCATCTAAATTCATAAAGATGCCATGCTTCTTTAATTTTATACATACTTTTCCCCCCAGTTTTATAGTATTTGAGAATAAAATTGGAAGCAGAAGTCTTTTTGTGTAAATGAGGCCCAGAGAGACCGAATGTATTATTTTACACTTTTTACCTTTAGTTTTTAACAAAAAAATTAAGGTCAACAATCTTTCTATTGAATTTCTGAGCTAATTAAATTGATGATTTATTGATAACTTATTACATAATAATAATAAGAATACATTTATACATAATGAAAACAAGATGAGCTGCAATGCGACTAAAAAACCTGGCTTTCAACAACCAAGCAATATACCCCAAAATAATGACATAGATTCCAGAGACCTTTGTAGCATACTAAAGCAGTGCCATCAAAACGCTACATTTGTACCAACAGAGAAAGTTGGTTTCAATAGTCCACAATAAAAATACACCAGATACATGTACTTGTGTAGCAATGCTAGGCTGTTTTTTTCATGTAAGCTACACCCATGCAGAGATCAACAGCTCAAAGTGTACAAGTCGTAGCAAACTCAAGCTTAGTTATTAAGCGGAAATTGAATTTCTATTTTTAGCAAAACTGACCTTGACCTTCATAAAAGACACCTGGGTAGGAATCCTAAGCTGCCTCTTGAGATAAGCTATCCACACACCTAGTTTGGTGTTAATCGGCCAAAGCAAACTCAAGTAAATAAGCGGACGGATTTTCTATTTTAGCAACAGTGACCTTGACTTTCATCAAAGTCACCTGGGTAGCAATCCCAAGATGCCTCGTGACATAAGCTACTCACACACCAAGTTTGGTGTCAATCAACCAAAGCAAACTCAAGTTATCATCCCGAATCCAAAAGTTGATGCCAGCACGCCGACTTCAGCATTACAATAACCGATTTTTGTTGAAAACCTGGTTAATAAAATGTGATTTGTTTAATGTTTACAGCTCTGCCTTACTTGATTCGAAGCGTCACATTGTCTTTCTTTGTTTTATTTTGACATAGCTAAAACAAATATTTATAAATAAGTTAAAAAATAGTCAATTAATTTCCATATCAATAATTTAAAAATAATTCATAAACATGTTTGACAAATTTCATGTCCTGCCAAACAATTCAACAAACTCCTGAACAAAAGTTCTGTTTTCTTCCACCATTCTCATAAAGTCATCCATGCTGTAATATCAACAGTCAATACCAGCCACCTAACTGGGCAGTAGATTGGTCTGGTCAAGGGTCATCCATGCTGTAACATCAACAGTCGATACCGGTCACCTAACTGGGCAGTAGATTGGTCTGGTCAAGAGCCACAACTCCATCATCCCGTATGGCGATATACTGCTCGTTCTGTAGGGCTGGACAGGTGTGCATCTGCCAGTCGGCTTGGGTGAAGATTCCCTCGCACGACGTGCACTTGAAGCGGACATTCTCATTCTGCACAATCAGGTCTAGGTCTTCGATGTTGTCCAGACTGACCTCCTCTACGAGGTTCTGCACCCCTCCTTCCACCTTGCCATGCACCTTGGGGGTTTAAACATATTTATTTAGCAAAAAAACAGTTCATATCAAGTGATACAATCTTACACAAAGTAGTTGAAAGCTTAACAATTATTGGGATTCTTTCCACTAAGTCCACTGCATTCGGACTGTCTGCATTATGTATCCATTGTAAATAATTGTAAACTACAATGGTCAATGCTAGTTATTCAAGTAAAATAAAATGTATTCACCTTGTTGATGTGCAGTGACAGCCCATTCTGGTTCTTCATGTTCTTGTGGCAGATCTGGCATTGGAACGTCGTGTCAGCCTCTGCTGCTGCCTTCTGCAGCTGCATGGCGCGGTACTCCGGGTGTCGATGGTGCATGTGCATCGTCTTGCCCGCTCTCGTGCCAATCACTTCATTGCAGATCTCGCATGGGAATGCCTTCACAGATTTCAGATGGACATGCATGTGTCTGGCTAGCTTGGTTTGCTTGTCAAAGGACTTGTTGCATTTCTGACATTTGAACTCCATTGGATCATTGGAATGATTCTTGTTGATATGGGCTTTCAATACTCTGCTTGTGTAAAAACCCTTACCACAATGGGGACATGTGAATTCTTTTTTTCCTGTATGTAAAATCATGTGTTCTGCATAACTCCATTTCCTCAGAAGGCGTTTACCACAGATCTTGCAAAAGAAGCCAACATTTTTATTATGTTTCTCATGCGAGATCATGTGATTTTTCAATGCTGAATACCTTATAAATTGACGATTGCACAATTCACATGGGAAATCCTTGACCAGTGTATGTTGGCGCTTCTTGTGTTCAAACAAACCTCCCCGCTGAGTAAAAGCTGCACCACATATATCGCATTTGTAACGCTTTGTGTTTGTGTGAAGATCAAGGTGAGCTTGGAAGCTCTCGTGAGCAAGTGATTTCCCACATATCGGACAAATCTTCCGCTTGTTCCATACCGGGTTTGTGTTACGTTTTTTCACACCTGTTGCTAGCTGTCCTGTTTCTATGTCAATATTATGCTGGTCCATGAGATGTTTCTTCAGATGCTGCCTGTCATAGAAGCAGAATTTACAAACTGAACACGGATACTGGCGCCCCTCTGCGTGTCGCTTCATGTGTTTTGTAAACTCACTCTTTTTCATAAATTCCCGTGAACAGCTTTTACACTTGATGAGCTGTGAAACATTGTGTACGCGCCTATGGTTCGAAGCATCGGAGGCACGTTTGAAAGTCATCGGACACATGGCACACTTAAATGGCCTCTCTCCTGAGACAGAAAACATTTTTTTTAGCAAAGTGCAAGACTTTTACCTTTAATACAAGTTATGTAACTTTTTAAGATTAGTAAATAATATAAACCTTGGGCTTCACAATACATACTGGTACCTTTATGACTTGACCCTTAGGCATCTTTGAAATTACTAGCTAAAATTGCTAAAAATGTTTGCAGAATTGGTTTTATTCAAATAATTTCCAGGTTTTGTTCTGTCAACTGACCTGAGTGAACATGTATGTGGTCTTTGAGGTAGCTCGGGAGCCGGAAGCCCTTCCCGCACGTTTCACACTTGAACGGTCGCTCCCCGGTGTGCAGACGCATGTGATCCCGCAGAAGATAGTGGCACCTGAACTCCTTGCCACACTCACCACACACCTTGTCACGGTTCGGGCTCACATGCCGCCTCTGTGGGGTGGACATAATTATATACAGGTTTAAGTTGTGTGTTTGTATTGATTAATAACACATAATCAAGTTTTTGTTTTCAGATTCATTCTGTGCATTCGCATAAATGTGAAACTTAAATCCAATTAAATATCACATAGTTATGATATCACGAGATTCAATGCATTTAATTAGGATAAGAAGTCTACCAGCCTCATTCTCAAAAGCGTATTTGGGTTAAGTAAATATATGAAATTCTTATATCACCTTTTTATCCTATTCGAAAGAAATATTTTTTTTTATTTTTTTTAGGCATATAAACACATATTTATTAAGATTTGAAGACCAAGTATGTTGTAGATGAAAAATATGCAATAACGAAAAACTATCAAATGAAATGAAAATTTAGGCCAATGATTATTAGTGTTATCTTCTTTTTCAACATTTCTTTTTGTAGCTCATCATATTAAAACTCATGACTGAACCTACCCATCTTGGTTCCTTGTTCTTCTTCTTTTTCTTAACGGACCCTTTCACATTTTCTCCCTCACTGTCAGACTCGAAGGTCTGTGTTGCTCTCATCTTGAAGGTGTCTTCCAGATCGTCTACACCCTCCATGTCTGCATCACTGTCAGCGTCGGCCACTGATGATTGGAGGGACATGTCACCCACTGATGATTGGAGGGACACGTCACCCACTGATGAAGGGCGGGACACTTCAGCCACTGATGAAGGGAGGGACACTTCAGCCACTGATGAAGGGTGGGACGCTTTAGCCACTGGTGAATGGAGGAAAGATTAAGTGCTGTACCTATCATAACAATTATACTCTATAAAATAAAACCTTTTAAATCAATTTATGTTTTCAAAACCTTTAATCATTATCATTAATCGTTTTGATAATTCTAGTAGACAGGAAAAAGGATAAAGTATTGTACCTATCATTATAACTATAGTTTATAAAATGAAACCTTTCAAATCACTTAATGTTATCAAAACCTATAATCCTTATCATGATTAACCTTTTTATACCAATAATGATATATTAAAATGCTTAATCAATGCTAGTTGTTTTGCCTAAATTTACTGCTTAAATAATAATTCAAAGAATAGAATTCAGACGACAACAACCAATACCTGTAGTCTGTGTTCCATCTATGGCAAAATCCAGATAGGAATCATTTGGCCCAATTGCATTAGTGGATGCTTCTTTGTCTGGAGTTTCAATCAAGGATTGATCAGCAGTTCTGTCAGCAATATGTGAAAGTTTGTCAGTTGCTTCAGGTGTATGGGCTGAATGGTTTGAAGAATCATCATTCACCATCTCAATATCAGCTGTATTATCCACCCCTGTCATGAGGTCTTCAAAGCCAGCATCTTCAATCTCACTTCCTGTTGCAACATTTTCATCTGCCTGCATCTTTTCTTCAAGCATTTTTGCAGCTTTGGCAGTTTCATCAGCAACTTTGGACAAGATTTTGGCCGATGGCTTGTCTTTGTTAATAACAGCTGACTGTTGGTTATCCATGAGTTGGAAAGTCTTTACAGGTTTCGTAGACTTGGTTTCCTGGAACTTTTGAGGACTAGGGAACTTGATAATCTTTGTTGCAAACAGGTTGGGAGATGTCTTTGCATTGGGAGTGTTTGTGCTTGGCTTGCTTTTTACACTGTTAATCTTGGGGGCAGTGCGTGTATTCTGTGAAACACTGGCTGGTGCAGTCTTCACAGGTGGAGATTTAATCACTTTCATCTTCTGAACAGGCACCACTGGGGGAGTCTTCTCCTGCTCATTGCTGTCATCTAGGTCCCCTGGATCATCAGCTTCTTCCACGTTGTCCATGTCTTCATCAGTGTCCTCTAGCGGTGGTGTATACTGACTTGGAATTGCATAGCTATGGATGGTTGTTAGAGAAAGACTTGCAGAGTTTTCAGTTCTTTGAACCGTTTTTACAGTTGGATTACTTGGCCTACTGGTACTTGGCAAAGTACATGGAACTATTTGTGGATTTTTTATGATATGAATGACCTTGGTTTGCATAGGGTTAATATCAGTCTTTTTATAAACTTCATTATTTCTGGTTTGTGGCATTTCAAACTGTTTTGGAACTTGGATGTAATCATTTTCAAAGAAAGGTCCTAGGGATATACCTGGAATGGTTAAATTAAATAAACATAATGTTCTTGTTATTTTCTGGTACAAAAGTAATTATACATACACCATTAAAATATAAATTTGAAATATCGCATGCATGCTTAGATTTTTTGACATCCTTTATTGATAATTTATTAATACTCTGCCCTCTTTAAATCTAACTGTGGTAACAAAATATAACATTGATGTAAAAAGTAAGCAAAAGATAAAAATTGACATTGTCATAGACAATTTAAGGTGTTAAAGAAAAAATCACAAAAAAACATTTACCTTGACTAATAAGTATATACTTGAGTCTGTCTAAGATCTCGTTCAGTTTTAAACACCTGTTCAGCTTCCGCAGCTGGTCGGTTAGCATGAGCTTATTCTGTGCGCTGGCTTCCAGAAGCAGGTCAGTAACTTTCTCCTTTGCACGATCCAGATGCTCCACACATCTTTGCATGGCCCCAAGCAGTCCATCAGTTGTTGTCACATTACCAAGGGTCAACTTCTCCCTATTTAAGTTCAGATTACTGGCAGACAAAAGAACTGGAACTATGCTATTTTTCAATTCCTGAATTTCAGCTTCCTTCAATGCGAGCTTGGAATTCACCTCCAAATATTTCTTCTGCAAGGCTATATTTTCAGACTCAAATGCTGCTGCTTTGTTACTTCCAATGAGTTCAGCATTAAGTTTGCTCTCAGATTTGAGGTCTTCATTAGGAATGGTTTGCACTATTGTGGAGCCATCATCATTGGTATGGATAACAAATGTAAACTCTCCAACTGAATCTCCCAACTGCTGGGAAGCCTTCTGCACCAGACGGGCTACACTCTCTGTCATTTCATTACTTCCAGCAGATTTGTTAGCCATCTGAAAGTTTAAATTAACTAGACCTATGAATGCCAGTAAATTAACAATATCAGTGTAATAACTTATCATCAGATTCCCGGATAGTTCCCGTTTTAGACAATCCCCCCTGTCTTAAGGTCACTTTTAATGACATTTTATTTACACTCAGAACAGAAATTTATGATGAAAGCTCTTTATATAGACAGTAGGGGAATTGCCTAGGGTGGAAATATTACAGGAGGGAAATTGTCCGGATAAGTGATCACCCTGTAGTTAATGCCCCAGAGATGGTGAGGAACAATGTTTCAAGAAAATATTAAAAACGAGATAACAATTGAAAATGCTGAGGTATTTTTAAACAGTGGACATTTAGTATTTACACTAGATTGAAAAATCATAGATTAATATTTCTGTGTTAATGGGCAAAACCCAATTACACCAAAAAGCTTATTAATCTGCATTGTTATGTATGTTTGTGGATTGCTATGTGCCTGTGGAACAGTGAATTTTATACTGAATTATATGACTGCATGGCATTTAAAAACCATTTGCTCAAAAACAGAATTATTCTAATGTGACAAAAATGTCAGTCCATCGGAAGGTAGCTTATGTATGCCATACTATACAGCTATCATTACAGCTTTCATTGACTTTCACTTTCTGACAAGTTTTGTCTTTGCTTTGAAAACTGCCCCTTGGTTGTTCATGTGAATATTAAGCTTTATTTCAAACCCGTTAAAATTATCATAAGCTATCATAATTTTAATGTTTTAACACAATAATTCTTCCTTATTTATTACCCTTTGTACTGACGGATAAAGGTGTCTAAGAAATAAAGTAGTTGTTTTTGCAAGTTCGAATTTCCATGACAAATTTATAACTAAGGGCGGTAACTCCAAACATATGTGTAAAACTGAACCGAGCAGCGCTCAACACATTTTCAAACTCCTCACATGATTACTTCCCTTTGCTCTTTTGCAATTTTATTTTAACATTGAATAATGTTTTCTTAAATTGTATTAAACACATATAACTTATTACTTAAATAAAATATTTTAATGTGAGAAGGGCCATTCCAATGAAATGTAGACCTTGGATAGTATTATTAGCATAATAGTAAGGAAAAGATAAATCACCAAATTTTGCATATTTGAGTGATTTGGATTCATCAAAGAATGTTGTTGAAATAGCTGCAACGCTTAAGTCTCAGTGGTTAATGAAAAAAATCACGATTTATATGGCAACCAAGGCAAATGTCATTCCCCTAACAAGATTATTATCTTATGCATCTATGGATACATTTACCTCAAATAAAAGGTACTGGTCCAAAAAGGCCGCAAACCTAAAAGGCCTGTACCAAAAAGGCCGCACCAGAAAGGCCGCAAACCTAAAAGGCCGCAGACCTCAAAAACCTTATATATTTAACAGTTTGTCTTGGT
>Ga0224511_10000404_pt1 | contig 20083 bp, 21 predicted proteins | sample SF_May12_sed_USG_2_FD_169988 | JGI IMG/M metagenome (GOLD analysis project Ga0224511, IMG submission 169988) | Sediment microbial communities from San Francisco Bay, California, United States - SF_May12_sed_USGS_8_1 | ecosystem: Environmental > Aquatic > Marine > Sediment | place: USA...
TTATGTTCTTGGAAATGCAAGATTCCAACAACAAATTGAGTCTGCACTTGGTCGTCGAGTTACAAAAGGCAAGGCTGGTAGGCCTAGGATCAAACGAGACAATGATTAATCGTGGTCTGTCCCCTATTTTAGAATGAATGTCCTCGCCCAGTAGTGTGCCGTACCGCAGGTTTCCATGATAATCTGCACGGGTGGATGGTTCACAAAAAAAGTTTTAAACTGGCTACGAGTTAAGCGTTTTGACTGGACAACATGGTGTTGTGCATCGGCCAGCGCTAATTGAAAAACACTTTTGGCTAAATCAACACCAATGAATTTGATAGACTGCATTTGGACGCCTCCTGTTTGTTACGTTTGTTTGTACAATACGTATGGTACATAGATACCGAATAAAAATGGGAGGCGTCCATTACATCAATCAAGTTCGCCCACAAAACAACCTGTGGGCTGGGACTAGGCGATACAACCCGCCTAGCCCCTTATTTCGAACGTTAGGGCTTAAAATGAATAAGGTAATTCTTTTAATAATTTTATTAGCCACATTCACAGGTTGCGATATGTGTGGTAATGAAATATCAAAGACTGAATTATCTCCTGATGGTGTTAGTAAAGCAGTAGTCTATAACCGAGATTGTGGCGCAACAACTGGATTTAATACACAAGTTTCTATTATTGGCGCTGAAGACCAACTATCTAATAATAGTGGAAATATTTTAATCATTAAAAACAAAGAAAACCTTACATTAAACTGGCTATCGAATAACCAATTAGAAATAAAAGGGAATTTAAGTAATGAGACATTTAAAAAAGAGCAGAGATATAAGGGCTTTCTTATTACCTATGTGCAAGAAAAGCTCTAACAATTCGCTCGTGTGGGACGGCTTGCTTCGCTGCGCCGCCCCACAGCTTTAACGTTATATGCAATAGGGAAAGCATGAAGAAACTATTAATAATCGTAATTGCACTACTTACTCCAACCATAACTTTTGCGTGCAAAGATGCAATACTTGGCAAGGTACATCCAATTACTAATTTTAATGAGTACAATCATATTGTTATCGTCAAAATAGATAAATCAATTCACTCAGATAAATACAGGTATAAACCTCTTGTATCATTTCAAGCCACTGTAATAGAAAATATCAAAGGCAGTCTTAATGAAGGAGCTTCATTCTCGGGCAAGCCAAAGCAAGAGATACCAAGAGCAGTTTGTCCTGTGTATCTTATAGAGGGGGGAGTATATTTACTTTTACTGTCACAGGAAAGTGGAGAGTACATTATTAGTCGGTTTAGTTTTCCTGTTCAAAATAACAACAAATATTTTTCTAATTATATCAGTCAAATAAAAGGTGCCATTATCAATGAATAAAGGAAAAATAGGTGTCAGAGAGCAATTGTTTCTAATATACTAATCTACGATTTTCTCTGCGCCTCCGCGTCTCTGCGGTGAAGCCTTTTGCTTTTTCAGTGGTTAAGAAAACTGTGATCCGACCCCAGTTTACGCTTCGTGGTTACCGCAAGTAAAAGTTAGCAATGCTAAAATTAGACTTTCTTGAATTACTTTAGTTAAAAAAACAGGTCACTTAAATGGGTTTATTCGAACGCTATCTCACCCTATGGGTCGCACTCTGTATCGTCGTCGGCATCGGTCTCGGGCATTTCTTACCCAACGTCTTCCAGTTTATCGGTGGACTCGAAATCGCCCACATCAACTTACCGGTTGCTGTACTCGTCTGGTTGATGATCATTCCAATGCTGCTCAAAATCGACCTGAAAGCACTCAAGGGTGTCGGTCAGTATTGGCGTGGCGTGGGTGTCACCTTGTTCGTCAACTGGGGCGTCAAACCGTTTTCCATGGCCTTACTCGGCTGGTTCTTCATCGGCTATCTGTTCCGCGATTATCTGCCCGCTGAGCAAATTGATTCCTATATCGCCGGCCTTATCATCCTCGCCGCTGCCCCCTGCACCGCGATGGTTTTTGTCTGGAGCCACCTGATGCGAGGCGAACCCCACTTCACCCTGTCACAGGTTGCCCTGAATGACGTCATCATGGTCTTCGCCTTCGCACCCATTGTGGCCTTATTGCTCGGCCTTTCCGCTATCACCGTACCCTGGGACACTCTCTTATTATCCGTACTGCTCTACATCGTCGTGCCGCTGATCATCGCCACCTTATGGCGTTCATCAATACTCAAAGGTGAGCAGGGCAGAGAACGTCTGGAAAAAACCATTCAACGTGTAGGACCATTTTCACTGGTCGCCCTGCTGGTCACACTGGTTTTACTGTTTGGTTTTCAGGGAAAACAGATCATCGCCGAACCTTTTGTTATTCTGCTGTTATCGGTGCCCATCCTGATTCAGGTGTTTTTTAATTCTGGACTGGCCTATCTGCTCAATCGTCAGGTGCGCTCACCCCACTGTGTGGCAGGGCCTTCGGCGCTAATCGGTGCCAGTAATTTCTTCGAACTGGCGGTCGCCACAGCGATTGCACTGTTTGGTTTTGAATCAGGCGCAGCTTTAGCTACAGTGGTCGGGGTGCTAATTGAGGTTCCGGTGATGTTGATCGCAGTCAATGTGGTTAATCGATCACGGGTCTGGTATGAGCAACGGAATGGGGTAGTGCCATACGAGAAGTGTTGCCCAACGAGGTAAGGGACAATAAACGCTACGCGGTAAGGCGCAATATAAAATAGGTGTCAGAGAGCAATTGCTTCTAATATACTAATTTATGATTTTCTCTGTGCCTCCGCGTCTCTGCGGTGAAAGGTTTGTTTAATTACAGTGCCGTAGGATGTGGTAAGTATTTTTCACGAACCGCATCAATCGCGCTAACCATCACCCTTCAACAACTGCCTCAACTCACGAATTTCTTCTCGTAACGACTGCATTTCTTTGTGAAAATCTGCTTCGATATTTTCTTCTGTCTGTTGAACTACCTGTACCGTTTCCTGGTGCTCTGCTTCGCTGTAGCTTTGCATGGCGCTGACGATAATCGCTATAAACAAATTAAGCATGGTGAAGGTGGCGATCAGGATAAAGGGAATAAAAAACAACCAGGCATAAGGGTAGCTTTCCATGACTGGGCGCACGATGCCCATCGACCAGCTTTCTAATGTCATGATCTGGAACAGGGTATAGAACGATCGCCCTAAAGTGCCAAACCACTCGGGATGTGATGCGCCATAAAGATTGGTGGCGATGACTGCGAACACATAAAAGAAGATGAGTAACATCACGCCGATGGATGCCAGTCCTGGAATTGCACCTAACAGGGCACCAACAACACGGCGCATGGATGGCACCATTGTTAGCAGGCGCAGGACACGCAATACACGTAATGCACGCAGTACTGCGAATGGGCCGGAGGCGGGCACCAGTGCAATGGCAACGACGGTGAAGTCAAACAGGCTCCACGGATCTTTCCAGAACGCCAGACGATAGACATAAATTCGCACCAGGATTTCTAGTACGAATATCGTAAGAATCACTTTATCCAGGGTGAGTATTAATGTCGCGGCTGTTTCCATGATTGCCGGGGATGTTTCCATACCCAGCAGCACTGCATTCAATAAAATGAGCGCAATAATAAACTGTTGAACGCGCGTATTTTCAATAAATGACTTTAAGCGAATAGATATCATAATTATTTTTTATTTTATCTTTGACGAAACAATAAAGGGGCGCGTTCCTGCCTTTTGCCTACTAATCTTATCTCTCATCCCTGCAGAGCCATGCAGCAATGCAAACATCACTCTATATGCAGATTTTGATTTCACATGCGCACTACCGAATGTCCCTCACTGATCCAGCGAGTGATGCCATCATGTACGTTGTAGATCTGGGTGTAGCCCATCTTTTCGACCAGGTGACGTGCCAGTGAGCTGGTGCGATTGCCGGTACGGCAGATAAGGATCACTGGCTCATTTTTGTCGACGGTACTGGTGAATTTGGTCAAAAAATCTGGCTTTACTCTTCCGCTTCCATCCACAAAGGTTAGCAGGTGACTATCTTTGATCACGCCAGTCTGGCGCCATTCATCGGGGCGACGCACATCAAAAATTGGCACTCCCTGTTCAAGCATGGTTTTTAAGGTTCCATTATCAATATTATTGTAGGGTGGCTTGGTACAGGCTGACAGTGTACTTAGTAATAGAAAGAGTCCGAAGAATCGAAAAATCATGATTGTTACCTATATAAAACGCGACGATACAATGTCTGTGCAGTATCACAGGCGAAAATTTTAAACGGGCACATTATATGGAAAAGCCGATTATTATTACCACATTATTCATATGTTTCGTTCCTGTACAGGAACATGGAAACCAGAAAATATTACTTCTACGGACTAATGCATAAAGAAGCAAAAGGTGTTTGTAATGCCAGGACTTGCAAGAGTAGTGATGAAAACCTGGGTCGGATAACAGTTCTCTCTAATATTAGAAAGTATTGTGATCTGCCCCCGGTTTTCTTCCGGTTTTTACTGGTCGTGTTACACTAAATACCCTGTGTTACAGCCGAAACAAAATCATGAGGAATATATTATTTATGTTTTACGCACTCAACTCATCAAACATTCGTTATATAGGTCTATCGTTGCTTTTTGTGTCAATGCTCACTGCTTGTGGCGATCCTGATCTTGATGGTGGTTCTCAGTTAGGGGGCAGTATTCAGGGGACGCCTTTAGAGTTGACCGCTGTTGTTACCACCCTTGCGGGTAATCCTGCTTTTCCTGGTTCCGCTGACGGAGCTGCCGCTACATTTAACCAGCCCCGAGGTATCACGACAGACGGCACCTATCTTTATCTGGCGGATACTTTTAATAATACTGTTCGTCAGATTGAGATAGCCACGGGTGAGACCACCACCCTTGCTGGTACAGCAATTGTGTTTGGCGCTGATGATGGTACGGGTGCTGCAGCACGATTTAATACACCCCGAGGCATTACCACGGATGGTACCAATCTTTATGTAGCGGATACTTTTAATAACTCCATTCGTAAGGTCGTGATAGCCACGGGTGAGACCACTACGCTTGCTGGTAGTACAGCAGGTACACCAGGCTCCGCTAATGGTACGGGTACTGCAGCACGTTTTAACCAGCCATCCGGCATTACTACCGATAACAGCAGTCTTTATGTGGCGGATGCCGGCAACCATACTATTCGCCAGATTGTGATTAATACGGGTGAGGTTACTACTCTTGCTGGCACAGCCGGTACGTCTGGTGCCACCGATGGTGCTGTGGGACGATTTTTCAATCCTCGTGGCATTACGACAGATGGGACTAATCTTTATGTGGCAGACACCGGTAATCATACCATTCGCCAGGTTGTAAAGGCCACGGGAGTGACCAGTACCTTGGCTGGTGCAGGAACTGCTGCTGGCGATGCAGATGGTACGACGGACGCGCGTTTTAACCAGCCTGTAGGCATCACTACCGATGGCGACAATCTTTATGTAGCGGATACGTTTAATCATACTATTCGTCAGGTTGTGATTGCGACAGCTGAAGTCACCACTCTGGTTGGTTTGGCAGGTGTTGCTGATGCTGCTGATGGTACAGGTACAGGGGCGCTGTTTAATACTCCTCGTGGCATTACAACAGATGGCAACAATCTTTATGTAGCGGATACGAGTAACAGCATTATTCGTCAAATTAATTAAAGTAATTAAAGGGGTGGTGATAGCTGGGTGTTAATATTTATCGCCGCTCCTTTTAATTTCCATCCTGTTCATTAACACGTCAATATCAAATACATCACCGGTATTAACAGAGTAAGCGTAGTTTTTTTCATCATCATGTAACGGCTGCCAGTTAGCCAGCTGGTGTTCGAGTACGGCAAGGTCTGCATCTGAGATATCATATTTCCTTTCGGTAATACGTTGTCTCAAAATACTTTCAGCTGCGGTTGTTTCTAAAATGATATAAGCAACAGCTAAACGCTCAGCGAGTTGTTGAAAAGCTTCACGTTGCTTATGTTTTAAAAATGCCGCATCAATAATGACGCTGTAACCAGCACTGATTACCTGCGATGCAAGTTCTGCCAGTTTTCCATAGGTTTGTTGTGATGCATCTGTTGAATAAATATTGGCATTAATTTTATTTGCGGTTGTGTTGGCTGCTTCAGTGGCGAATAATCGTTTGCGCTCGACATCTGAACGTATTCGGATCATGCCTGTGGCATCGACTAATTGCTGAGACAGGCTGCTTTTACCCGATGCAGATAAGCCGCGCATGATAATTAATTTTGGCATTGAATGGCTCGTATAAGTCATTGCCAGTTGAAGGTATGACTCAAACTCCTTGAATGATTGTTGCCTTTCTTCTGCGGTGATATTTTTCTGTTCGATGCGTAGTGCATCCACTTTGGCACGAACCAGTGCGCGATAACAAAGATAAAATGGCAATACAGAAAGTCCGGCATAATCACCAGTGATTTCCAGGTAGCTGTTCAGAAAACGATTTGCCAGTTGGGCTTGCTGTCGATCTTGCAGATCCATAACCAGGAAAGCTATATCACTGATGACGTCGATCCAGCGTAGATGTGAATTAAACTCAATGCAGTCGAAGGCCGTAGGGCCGGTATCCAGCCATACCAGATTGCGTAAATGCATATCGCCATGACATTCACGAACAAAGCTGTCATTTTTACGTTGTTTGAAAACGGAGTCCAGTTTTGCAAAAGTAGATTGGCTCCATGATTGAAGTGAATTCAATATTTCTGCATACGGTGTTATATCCAGGTGCTCTTTTATCTGGCTAAAGTTTTCTTCAACGGGTTGATAAATAATTTTGTTATTTCCATAGTCCGTTGAGTCATCGGCAATGCTAATGTTTTGATGAAAATCAGCCGCCATGTGGGCAATAGCATCTATATGTTTAACATCCAGTTCGTCAGCAGTCAGCATAAAATCAAGCTGGGCTGATTGTGGGAACTGTCTCATTTTTACCGCATACTCAAATGCTTCGCTACTAGTGGTAATCACAGGTCTTTCCTGTGTGCCTGAGATAGGAACCACTTCAAGATAAATACTGGTAGCCAGCCTGCGGTTCAGGCGCAGTTCATTGATGCAGCAGCTGTATCTTTTTTCCAGTGTCGAGAAATCGAGAAAACCAAAGTTCACAGGCTTTTTTATTTTGTAGGCAAAGTCACCGGTGAGTATTACCCAGGAAATATGAGTTTCGATGAGTTCCAGGTCTTTTACTGGATGATTATAAACATCCGGATTCAGCATGTTTTTTATATTAAATTTCATCGAAAATCCGGGTAGAGAACCATTATTTCCAATATATGGGATGTGCTGTACTTCTTTATCCAGTAATCAGCATAATGAAAACCCGAGTTAAGAACAAGCTGGCTGGGTGATTTATCTCCACTAATTAAAAATGGGGCTACTTTTCAGTGACATGTCTATAGAGGACAGGCTAACATGTCCCTTTGAAATAAATATTGAAGCGTTCATTTTTATCATGAGAATAATTTCTATAATATTTTTCTTAACATTGATGTTCTCTACAGGAGCATTCGCAGGTACACCTGGTGAGGTTGAGATTGGCGGTTTTTTACGAGAAGCGACACTGAACGGGCTTAACAGTAAGAATAAAAAATTTTCTGATTTTAAAGGCAAGCCACTGCTTATTAATGTCTGGGCTAGTTGGTGTGGCCCCTGTCGGGCAGAGATGGGCTCGCTGGAGCGCCTGGCACAGCGTTATAACGGAAGGGAGTTCAATATGATCGGGGTCTCGACAGATGATTATCGTGACAGGGCTGTAGCTTTTATCGAACAGACAAAGATTAGTTTTAATAATTATCTTGACAGTAAATTGCTACTGGAAAACATGCTGGGTGCCAATACGATTCCACTGACTATTTTGATAGATGCTGATGGTCGTGTGCTGGCTAAAGCGCGTGGTGCATATGAGTGGGATGATCCTGAAACTATAGATGCGATAGGGAAGACGTTTCAGATCAAATTAAAACCTTAGGTGAAATATATTGGCATTAAGTGGTTCTTTAATTAATTTGATTATGGATGTAAAAGATGTGGTGTGAAGGGCTACTTGTTTAGGCGATGTGCAAACCTTGTAACCCCAAAGTCAATGTTTATACTTATCCTTAGATTCATGCATAATTAACTTATGTGATCACTAATCAGGAATGAGTTTGGCTATTCTGTTTGATCTTGACGGTGTGTTTTATCAGGCCGGCCAGCCTATTGTTGGTGCGGCGGAAGTTGCCCAGTGGGCTAAAGACAGTGCTATACCGCATCTGTTTCTGACCAATACGTCTTCAAAGCCACGATCTGCATTGGTAGACAAGCTGGCTGGTTTTGGTATTGGTACTGATGAATCCCATATTCTTACTCCCCCTGTTGCAGTAGTGCGCTGGCTGCAACAGAATCTTGCGGGTGAAAAAATAGCCCTGTTTGTTCCAGAAAAAACTAAAGCTGAGTTTTCTGATTTTGAAATCGTACAGGAAGGTAATGATGTTGCGGCTGTTATTATTGGTGATCTAGGCCATGATTGGGATTTTTCTACTTTGAATAATGCATTCCAGTTGTTGATGACAGAACCACGACCAAAGTTGATAGCCCTGGGTATGACGCGTTACTGGCAGGCGGATGATGGGCTACGTCTGGATGTTGCGCCGTTCGTGATGGCGCTGTCACATGCAGCTGATGTGGAGCCGCTGGTGATGGGCAAGCCTGCGCTCTCTTTTTATAAAACGGCTGTTGATATTCTGGATGAAGATGCAGCCCAGATTGTGATGGTTGGTGATGATATTCGTGGTGATGTGGAGGGGGCGCAGCAAGCGGGTCTTAAAGCGGTGTTAGTTAGAACCGGCAAATTTCGTGAAAGTGATCTTGAATCAGGCATTAAAGCAAATGCCGTACTGGATTCTATTGCGGATTTTCCTGTATGGTATGAGAGTAAGTAATTCATTATCTCTATGTTAAATGCTTTTTTACACTGAGAAGTGATTAAAACTGAGTTAATAAAATATGTTATAAAGAGGCGACTCATAGAGAAGGTTTTAGTTTTTAATAAGGAGTAACAAAATGAATTTAGTTAAAAGATTATTAATTTTACCGTTAATAGCAATTATTCCAGTGCTGCAGATGGGTAGTGCAAATGCTGTAGATAGAGAGCGTGCAATTTCCAGGTATGATTCGGAAGATCCGCGGCGTTCCAGGCATCAGTCAGCAAGATATATTGCTCCAATACTGAAAAACAATATAAATACAAGAAGAGTTTATAATGAAAATTTTTATGATATATGGGACGCGCTTCTTATTCATATTGATGAAGAATCTTTTAACCCGGTACATATAGATGAATCACAGGGAAAAATTGTTGTCGTTAAACATTCAGCTTCGCCCACAGATCTTGATTGTGGTGTTTATGAAAGTAGGCGGGGTGGAGTGAGGACCAGCGCTGTAACGACAACATATACCTACCAGTTAAATAGAATTAATAAGAGAACAAATTCTCTAACTCTGGATATAGATGGTTCAGCTTCATGGCAGCTTTATGGTAGAAAACCAGACATGGCACGTTACAAAATAAAAGATACTCAGTGCGTATCAGCTGGAACATATGAAAATAGACTTTTTAATAATATAAGCCAGACAATAAATCAATTTAAACAGCAATCAAGATCAGCTAGAAATGAGAAAGCCTGGATGCAGAAAAGAAGGGACAGGCTTGGTCGGATAGAGGCGAGGCGTGCGCAGGGAAATAATTATCGTCAGAACGAAATGCGTCAACAAAGAGATGAACGCAGTGAAAGAGCCGAATCACAGCAAAGGTTGGAACATCGTCAGCAACCCATGCGTGAACAAAGAGCTGAACGAAATCAACCAACAGTGCTGGATAATAATCGATCTGCACGTGGGAACATTGCCAAGTTAAGAAAGAACATGGGTGAAAATATGGTGATGAAATTATTGGGTCAGCCCAAAAGGATACAAAATGATCCCAGAAGTAAGGGCGGAAAAATTCTTATTTATGATAACGCGAGGGTGCTTATGCTAAATGGGAAGGTACAAAGTTGGCAATAGAAGGGCTGGTATAATCCAGAGTTGGTCTATAGAAAATAAAGGGTGCGTATGACGCACCTTTTATTTTAAATGGCGGTGTCTCTGTGAAAAGTAGAGGCCTGTTTCCAGTTTTTTCCTGAATAACTAACAGTGTATTTACTGCCAGTATTGATCCACAGGGTGTCACGGTTAAATAAATGCGTTGGATGGTAGTCAGCTTCGACTTTGGCTAGCCGGTATCGACTCCAATGACTAATGCGAGTTTTTTTTGTCGCTTCAAGTAAATATTCTTTACCCTCTTTGAAAACAATTACCCATGCATGACCTTCTTCTTTAAATGTGCCCAGGGCTACGCGTGCATCCAGGCCTAAACCAATCAGCCAGTCAGCTAAGGCGATGGCGTGATCTTCGCAGTCACCACGTGTGTTTTTGTAAGCCTGTATGGAATTTTGCCATACATCTTTGAGACCGGAATATTGTAGATGGTCGTATTGATATAATTTTCTTGTTGCCAGCATATATAGCGGCACCCAATACCTGTTTGTTTCAAAGGGTGTGTAGCCGATTAAATATGAATTTACAAAATGATGCTTTCTGTCCATACCCATTGCGGTCATAGTTTGTGAGTTAGGGTTTTTGGCATCAATATTCCAGAGGCGTGGCAGGTCGTGCTGGCTTCGTTTCTTTAGTATACGTTGCACCCTTTTTTGATGTAATTTTCTTTTGCCAGCAGTGCTGTATCCTGATTGTAAAATATTTTGATTATTATTCGCGGTGATCTTATTTATTGCGTTGTTATAATCACTGTCGATTTTTTTCCTGAATACAGAGTCCTGATAATTGCCGATAATAACTAACGATAGAACAACAATGCTGAAAATGATGGCAATGCTGTTAAAGAAACGTTTAATTGTGGCTTATCCTTTTAGTCCGAATGAAACGATAAGTGCAACAAAAATTAGAATAGTAGAGGAAAATATTGCGACGGCAATGTTACCCTTTTTTAATTCGGCTTCGATCTCGATGCCTTTGAGAATTTGCTTATCAATAATGAGTAGAGCGGCTACACCAATAATTAGTGCTAATACTGTGTAAACAAGATTGATACTCAGGTTAAAAATGCTAGCAAATAAAAAGTCAGATTCCATGTGATTAATGCCGGTCAAAGAAATTGATTATGCCGTATAGTTCTATGATTGTACAACGCAGGATGCGTGTGTTTTTATGCGTATAGATTAATATTTATCGGGAGAGCTATGTTGATTATTCGTTTACCCATTTACGGGCGTCTTCAATAGAACTAAAGATCTCACATTTAAATCTATTTCCTTTCATATCCTCACGATAGCTTTCTGCGACAGGAAGGTGGGCTTCCTGTGTGATGAATAGAGCTATTTTAAGATCACCCTTGGTATTAGCTATTATTTCGTCAGTTTTGGCGAAGATTTGTGTATGAGAGGTTTCTACAGAAATGCATGTTACTTCTTCAAAGTCATTAATGATGTATTTAATGTCCCTGAATAAATGGTGTGCATGTATTTTAAAATTGGAGTTTAGTATCTCAAAGGTGTCTATTTTACCAGTGAACTTTCGATACAGACCATCTGTTTCCCAGGTGAGCGTGTGTGTCATGAGATCATCTCTAAATTAAGAAGAAGAAAGGTTTGATCTCATTTGATTTTGGTTGGATTCTATCTAAAACATGATAGGATAAGCACATGCAATTTGCAAGGTTGTTCTTTTGCTATCTGCTTGGGTTTTTTAGTAAAAAGCCCCGCTGTTTCCAGCGAGGCTTTTTTGCAGGTCTGTTAAATATAAGCCTATTAGTCTAATACGTGTGAGACCAGACCATCCGCCAACTTGGGTTCAAACCAGGTGGACTTTGGTGGCATGACTTCGTTGGCATCGGCCACATCCATCAAGGCTTCCATACGGGTTGGAAATAGTGAAAAAGCAATCGCCATTTCACCGCTATTGACGCGTTTTTCCAGTTCACCTAAACCACGAATGCCGCCGACAAAATCAATGCGATTATCAGTGCGTGGATCTGAGATACCTAATGCGGGCTCGATTAAATTATCGGCCAGTAAACTAACGTCCAGTGATTTAACCGGATCATTTGGGATTAAATCGGCATTGATGTTTAAGCGATACCACTGTCCATCCACATACATGCCAAACTCGGCAGGCTTGCTGGGTGAAACGGCTGTGCTTTCAGCATTAACTTCAAACTTGCCTTCGAGTTTTTGCAGCAGTTCATCTTTTGATAAACCGTTCAGGTCTTTAACCACACGATTGTAGTCAAGAATTTTCATCTGGTTGTGTGGGTAGATCACTGATAAAAAATAATCGCTGTTCTGGTTACCGTCACCGCCTTTGGTTTTGGCAACACGTGAAGCAGAAGCAGAACGGTGATGGCCATCGGCAATATAGATCGCATTCATAGCATCAAAGCCAGCACTGATTTTTGCGATGGTGTCGTCATCGTTGATTACCCAGAAAGTGTGTTGTACGCCGTCGTCGGCAGTTACGTCAACCAGTGGTTCGGTTTTGGCAACCTCGGCCAGAATGGTGTCCATGTCATCCTGTGAGCGGTAGGTCAGTAACACAGGGCCAGTCTGTGCATTCAGCGCTTCAATCTGGCGCACGCGGTCATCCTCTTTGGCTGGGCGGGTATACTCGTGTTTGCGTACGCGGTTGGTGTCGTAATCGGCGACTGAGGCTGCGGCGACTAAACCGATCTGTGAGTGACCATTCATAATCAGGCGATAGGCATAATAGCAGTCTTTGTCTTCGCGAATGAGGATGCCTTCGTCCAGCATTTTTTGCAGGTTTTCGGCTGATTTGGCATAAACGGCTGGATCGTAAGGGTCGATATCTTCGGGAAGATCGATTTCCGCCTTGGAGATATGTAAAAAACTCCAGGGTTTGCCACTGGCACGTTCGCGCGCTTCAGCGGAATTCAGTACATCATAAGGGGGTGCAACAACTTCTTTGGCGCGTTCTGGAACAGGGCGTAAACCGGCAAAGGGGCGAATTAATGGCATAGCTATTTCTTCTTAAATTTTCAGGAATGCGAATTATACAGTGTAGAAGCTGAGGATGGCAGGCATATCCATGTACGTGGCATGAGCTTTCCTTATGCTGTCGGTGATAGAATACGCGCCATGAAAAAAGTAGAGCTACTCAGCCCAGCGGGCACCCTTAGAAATATGCGTTATGCCTTCGCTTATGGTGCGGATGCGGTTTATGCTGGCCAGCCGCGCTACAGCCTGCGTGTACGCAATAATGATTTCAAGGATGAGAACCTGGCTGTCGGTATTCAGGAGGCCCATGATCTAGGCAGGAAGTTTTTCCTGACCTCAAATTTAATGCCACACAACAGCAAGGTAAAAACCTATCTGGAGCATCTGGCGCCGGTCATTGAAATGGGCCCGGATGCGCTGATTATGGCTGACCCCGGTTTGATTATGATGGTGCGTGAGAAATGGCCGGAAATGCCGGTGCACCTTTCAGTACAGGCTAATACCGTTAATTATGCTGCGGTGAAATTCTGGCAGACTCAGGGTATTGAGCGTGTGATTCTATCTCGCGAATTGTCGCTGGATGAAGTCGCAGAGATTCGTCAGCAATGTCCTGATGTTGAGCTTGAAGTTTTTGTTCATGGTGCTTTGTGTATTGCTTATTCTGGACGATGTTTACTCTCGGGTTATTTCAATCACCGTGATCCAAATCAGGGCACCTGTACCAACTCCTGTCGCTGGGATTATAAAACCACACCCGCTGAAGAAAATGCCGAAGGGGTTTTCAAACCTGCTAATGAACAGGTCGTTAGTGCTTCTGAAATTGGCAACGGCATTCGTGATGCCAGGGCGGATGATGTTTATCTACTGGAAGAAAAAGGCCGTCCCGGTGAGCAGATGCCGATTATGGAAGATGAACACGGCACTTATATAATGAATTCCAAAGACCTACGTGCGATTGAACACGTGAAGAAACTGGTTGATATTGGAGTTGATTGTTTGAAGATCGAAGGTCGTACCAAGTCACACTATTATGTAGCACGTACCACACAGGCTTATCGTTTGGCTATCGATGCAGCTGAACGGGGTGAAGAGTTTAATCCTGCCCTGCTGGGTGATCTGGAAAATTTGGCTAACCGTGGTTACACTGATGGTTTCTTTGAGCGTCATCATACCCACGATTACCAGAACTACATCGATAGTCATTCCAAAAGTCGTCGACAACAATTTATTGGTGAAATATTGTCCTACGATGCAGCGACAGGTATTGCGGAGGTTGATGTAAAAAATAAATTCAGCGTCGGCGATAAACTGGAGCTGGTGACACCTCAGGGTAATCGGGATATTGTCGTAGAGAACATGGAAGACCAGTATGGCAAGCAAATAGAGTCGGCTTTAGGTAGCGGCTATTTTGTCAAAATGCAGTTACCCGAAGGTACCACTGAAAAGAGTTTACTGGCCAGGTATCTATAGCTTGATGCGCTGTGGGAAATTAATATGCTTTCGCTACTTTTTTCAGCAGCACTGACAACGCAAACTCTAGCGCCATTGTCAGTGGTGAATGAGCAGCTGACGATTGAGTTTAAACCACGTAGTCCAGATCAGATGGCATCGTTTTATGAAGCACGTGGTTTCCCAAAGGCGATGCGCGATATTATTAGAAAGCAGTGTTACATTACGGTGGGTATCACCAATACCAGTCAGCAAAAAATCTGGCTGGATCTGGCTGACTGGAAATTTAGTGTTAATGGTAAGGCAATCAAACGCCAGCACCGTGACCAGTGGAAAAAACGCTGGCAGGATATGAATATTCCATTGCGTTATCAATCTACTTTTCGATGGACCTTAATTCCTGAAGTGCTGGATTATTTGCCTGGAGAACATGAGGGAGGCAATCTGGTGCTGCCATTCAGTAAAGAAAAAATAACCCTGGATGCGGTTTTTGCCACTGGTGAAAATAAGCAGGGAAAGCCGATTTATCTTCATTATGAGCAAATCCAGTGTGCCGAGGATTCACCATGAATCGTTCGATTATGATTACAGTGTACAGCCTTGTTTTGATATTGGGCTGGCTGGTTTTAATACCCGCCGATGCGATGGCTAAGGGAATTAAACTGCCTTTTGGTCTTCGTGAATACAATATTGGTCTGGCTCCCAATTTTGAGCTGGAAGATATTGATGGTGAATTATTTGATCTAAAAAGCACCCGTGGCAGTTGGGTGTTCCTGCATTTCTGGGCTAGCTGGTGCGGCCCCTGCCGTGAAGAGATGCCGACGATCCAGACTTTGTCAGAAACGATTGATGAAGATAAGTTGCATTTTGTTCTGGTGAATACAGCAGAAGATGAAGATACTATTTTTAAATTTCTGGGGGTAGTGGCTCCCAATTTGACCAGTATGATGGATGCAGATGGTCAGGTCACTGAAATATGGAAGCCACGAGGCCTGCCTACCACCTTTTTGATTGATCCAGAGGGCCAGGTTCGCTACCAGGCTGTTGGTGGTCGTGAGTGGGATCAGCCGATTTATAGGCAATTTATCCAGTCATTACCCGGTTTTTAGGTGTTTTGAAGTATGATAATTTATTTAGACACAGTCTAACGTTTAGACTTGTTTTAGTTTATAATGCCCGCCTGATTTAATTTAACCCCAAAATATAGGAGCAGAACATGGCTGTATTAGTAGGACGTGAAGCACCAGATTTTACCGCGGCGGCTGTTTTAGGTAGTGGCGAAATCGTTGACGATTTTAACTTTAAGAAAACTACCAACGGCAAATATGCTGTTATTTTCTTTTATCCATTAGATTTCACTTTCGTGTGTCCTTCTGAGCTGATTGCTTTTGATCATCGTTTAGAAGAGTTCACCAAACGCGGTGTTGAAGTGATTGGTATCTCTATCGATTCACATTTCGCACACAATGCATGGCGTAACACAGCCATCAATGATGGCGGTATCGGCCCGGTTAAATACTCACTGGTTGCTGATATGACTCATGAAATCTGTAAAGCTTACGATGTTGAAACACCAGATGGCGCTGTGGCATTTCGTGGTTCATTTTTAATCGATAAAGAAGGTATGGTTCGTCACCAGGTTGTGAATGATCTACCTTTAGGTCGTAACGTTGATGAAATGCTGCGTATGATTGATGCCCTACAATTCCACGAAGAGCACGGCGAAGTTTGCCCAGCTGGTTGGACACAGGGTGACAAAGGTATGAAAGATACACCTGAAGGTGTTGCTGAGTACCTGTCAACAGAAGCTGATAAATTGTAATTTCAGTTTTTTCTGATTGATAAAAAAAGCCCGTGATTTCACGGGCTTTTTTATTTGATGGTAGCTTTTAATGCGCATTATGATTTGAGCTATACATCAAGCATTTTTCTTATCTGTTTGGATAATTCTAGTTGCGTATAGGGCTTCTGGAGTAAGTTTTTATTAAATTGTTCATGGCTATCGTCTGTTAAGATAATGCCTGTATATCCTGATGTAAGAAAAATCTTAATTTTTGGATAATTTTTGGTCACAAGATCTGCCAGTTCATAACCACTGATGTGGCCTGGCATTACAACATCGCTAAACACTAAATCAATGTTTGGGTTTTCAGTCAAAACTTTAAGTGCTTGTTCGCCGTCACTTGCTACTAGCGTGTTGTATCCCAGGGAGTCAAGTGATACTTTGGTTATTTCAAGCAGGTCTGGTTCATCATCAACCACCAGAATAGTTTCAGTACCCTGAGCAGGTTGTTCTTTTTTGCTGATATTTTGAGTGTCTTGAGTATTTTGTATGGAGGCATCTTTATATCTGGGTAAATATAAATGAAAGGAGCTTCCTACCCCTTCTTTAGAATAGCACTTTATATGACCGCCTGATCGGTTCACAAAACCAAATACCATAGCGAGTCCCAGACCAGTCCCCTTACCTAATTCTTTAGTGGTAAAGAACGGCTCGAAGATATGCTCCTGTGCTTCCTCTGATATCCCATTTCCAGTATCGGCAATTGTCAGCTCTACATATTCACCCGGTTTGACGTCAGGATTTTGTTCACAATAAGCGGCATCAAGAGTTGCATTATGTGTATCAATGGTCAAATTCCCATGGTTACCCATGGCGTCTCGAGCATTGATAACGAGATTTAGCAAGGAATCTTCAAAATTTCCAGCATCAATCTCGGTCAGCCAAAGATTATCTGCAAGATGGGTAGTGATTTGTACTTCAGGTGTCATCGAACGAGAAATTAAGGTGTCCATTTTCACAATAATTTGATTAATGTTGGTAATACTTTTCTCTGTAGTCTGACCACGTGCAAAACTGAGTAGTTGCTTGGTTAAATTAGCTGCTCGATAGCCAGCATCACTGATAATCTCTATTCGTTCAAGTGATTTGCTTGTATTAGTAATGGTTAGTTTTAATATCTCAAGATTACCCAGGATAATTCCAAGAATATTGTTGAAGTCATGGGCTATGCCTCCAGTTAGTTTGCCGATAGCATCCATCTTTTGGCTTCGGCGTAAAGCTTCTTCAGACTTTTTATATTCAGTGATATCAGAGAACATTCCTACATATTGTTCAACATTTCCATTCTTGTCATATACAGTTGAAATGGTGAGTAGCTCAACATATAAATCGCCATTCTTTTTTTTGTTCCAGATCTCGCCCTTCCATATTCCATGTTGGGATAGTGACTGCCACAGTGTTTTATAAAATTCGGCAGATTGGCGATCAGATTTGACTAAGGAAGGTGTCTTTCCAATGGCTTCGGCACGTGTGTAGCCTGTAATACGGCAAAATCCACTGTTAACATCAATGATTTTCTGATTTGAGTCTGTAATAATAATTCCTTCATGTGCGTACTCAAATACATTGGCAGCAAGTTTAAGGTTCTTTTCAATTTTTTTACGCTCATGAATTTCCTGCTGTAATAAGCGGTTTGCCCTTACGGCTCGTACTGTACTGTAAAGAAGAATTGCGGAGATAAATGTTACCAGCATTAAGAGTTGCTGCCAGTATTGCTCAAAAATTGTCTGTATTGTTAGCTTTCTTGCTGAATAGGGGCCCAGTTCTGTTTCGCGGAATAGATCGTTTACCTTGCTGTAGTGACCGGGAATAGTCCAGCCGTAAATCCCTGCCTCTTTGGCTGCTTTATCGTTATGAGTTATCTCTAGTAATGCCTGCATGACTTTGGCGGCTACTTCGATGGAAGTTCCTGTTGTTGTGGCAAAAGGCCATTCGGGATAGAGTCGGGTGCTTAAAAGATATGGATATCCAGGGACGTGATTTTGATTAATGATCTTGATTTGATCAAGCTGTAGCACACCCTCAGCAACGAGTTGTTCAATAAGGTCTGAGCGTACAAAGCCAACATCTCCTTGTCTTTCAAGAATGGCCAGGACTACCTTTTTATGGTTTTTTAGTTCGGTGATTTCTGCTTTTTTTTCTAGATTAACACCCTGTGCCAGCGCTTCTCGCAGGTGCATCTGCCATCCTCCAAGGCTGGATCTGGATGGGATTAGAATTTTTTTACCATGAAGATCTGAGTAGTTATTGATTTCGGCATGCTCGGGATGAGTAATGGCCGTACCACCAAATTGATCCAGTATGCCTTCAGGGCTAGACATGCGACGAGTTGCCAGTCGTGTTACATAGCCGCCTAATTCAAGTTCAATGTAATGCCCCGGATTGGTAATGACAAAATCGACTCGATGGTCAATGACTGCCTGAGTTAATTCGTTGTGTTTATAACCGAGGGGAATAATTTCAAAATTAAGCGGTGCCAGGCGTTGATTAAGATATGATGCATGTGCCTGCCAGTGCCTGGCTGCAGTATCTTTTCCTTTGTAGGCAAGGACACCAATTTTATAGGTGTTATTGTGGGGCGAGTCGATCCTGGCTGCCCAGGATGTGGGGGTAACCGTACCAGAAAGCGATACGCAAAATACGACAGCAAATACTGTGGTTTTGAATTGCGTTAGAAACATAGCGTGATTATAGGGTAAATCATTTAGATTACGCGTAATAACGATTATTTTTTTGTGGTTTTGGTGTAAATTAAAACAACAAAATAAGCTGAATCATCCTGTTGGCAAAGTTATATGGTGAGGGCACCTGTAGGCTATGCTGTATGGAGCGAATTTGGAAACTCCGAATCATAGAGTAGTTGTTTCTAATGTACTGATTTGGCTTAAGAAGTCAGAATCCTTGTTCGATTGTTGTTATACGTATAGGGTTAGAAGTAAGCTAGTGAGCAGCTAGCTTTTCTTATATCTGCAATGGTGATTTATGAGTGAAGAAAAACGTACTGGTGAAAAGGCGGTTCCAGATAATGTGGATGATTATCTGAATGATTTACAGAAAGTTATTTTAGAAAAAATTAATAAATTTGGCTGGTCGTTAAAGTTTGTGCGAAGGCCTGCCAATGAAAAACCCATTGTTGTGATTGAAGATCAGGATGGTAAGAAAGTTGGTGTGATGAAAGAAGATGGTGAAATAGATTTTGAGACGGGCATCGAAATCAGGCAAGAATAAGTACGATAGTACGAAATCCAGCTCAGTGAGTAATCATTCCTGAAATACTAAATTCAAGGTTTTTATACGTTCTCTGCGGTGAAAAGCTTTATTGTTAAGATTTTAAAGATCAGTGATTTGGCGACACAGACTTAATATTAATCAAAATCCTTTCCGCTAATGAAAAGAAGGCGTATATTTCTAACATGCAACTTTCCTCTGTTGAACCATGTCCTTCATACCCTCTGAACTAATCGAATCCCTCCCCAGCTCCTTGCAGGAACCGGTTAGTTTGTACTGGCAGGACTGGTGCCAGTCGTGTGAATCACAGGACTTGTCAAACGATACTCCAGTTCCATTATCCCGCATTGGTCGTATCTGGGCGTGTAGTGAATTTGTCGCACGATTATGTACCCGCAAACCCCATTTACTGAAATCTTTGCTGGATGATGGGCTGGAATTTGACCTAAATTTATCTGATTACATAGCGCGCACTAAAGAAGCTATTGCCAGAGCG
>Ga0224511_10000405_pt1 | contig 20077 bp, 12 predicted proteins | sample SF_May12_sed_USG_2_FD_169988 | JGI IMG/M metagenome (GOLD analysis project Ga0224511, IMG submission 169988) | Sediment microbial communities from San Francisco Bay, California, United States - SF_May12_sed_USGS_8_1 | ecosystem: Environmental > Aquatic > Marine > Sediment | place: USA...
CATCGGTGATGTCATGTTATGACGTAATTTTTGTGTATTTAAAACATTTGTTATAGAGATCTAAATGTGTCTAATACGTGGGTGTCGATAATACCCGGGGTGTCGGCGAATCCCGACCTTACTCTATTGAAAGTTAAAAAAAAATTGTTCTTGGCATTACAATATGTTTAACTTTTTTTCCCAGGTGGTTCATGTAACAAGCTGGGACAGTGGTCGTGTCTGAGGTGTAAGGTGAGGCAGTATTGCTTGGTTTTCTATCCCTCGTCTTAGATGTCCTTGGCTTTATATAAGTCAGATACAAAAATAGTGTGTTGATTGTTCGCTGGTCATTAACAATATGACAATCAAGTACCATAAAAAGTCTACAAGCCATGAATGACCCTTTGACTAAAAATGACACACATCTCCGATGCAAAAAAGTTTTGTTCATTTGATTCATAAAATATTTATATTGTGATTATGCTTATGCCCTAATAAATAAAACTATTCCATTGCAATAACTCAGATTTGGTGTATAATTTAAAAACATTATTTTTAAATACTGCAGTGTAGCATAAAACTGCAATGTACAAAGGTTAATCATGATTGGCCCACTTGCAGGTGTGTTTCTGTGACGACCATGTGAAGAGGAAGGGGTACAAGTACGCCCGCAACCAGGCCTACCCCTGCCCCAAGTGTGGACACGACACCCGAGAAACCAAGGAAATGAGCATCAACAGTGAGTTACTCTTCCTCGTCATGATTCATTTTCTTACTTTATTTCATAGCCAACGAAATGTAAAATACACAAAGATCTACCAAGCTTATGTGCTCTTCATTTATCTCAAAGCATTACAATTACTATATATTATGTCTTATTATATCATATATATATTAATGTTGTTGCAAGTTTGTGACATGTATGTAGAAGTACCAGGTACATGGTGTTTTATCATATGCAAGTAGTATTTTGTTCTCCATTTTCTGTTTTTTCAAGTTCACAACTTTAATTTTGAAACGGCTTTGTAAGTTGGGTAAAACTAAAATATATACTGTCTAACCTCTGTAGAGCAACATCAGGCGGCTACATAAATTTTGGTTGCTCTAGAGAGGTGTTGTTCCTCAGAGGTTCTTTTCAATGGTAAATGTCACTGCGCGTGGGAGATATTTTTGCCGGTCGAGAGAGGTAGCCGCTTGTTAGAGGTGCCGCTCTAGGAGGTTAGACAGTACACTTTCCATTAATATTTGCTATGATACAATGTAAAGCAATCTTTGTTTTAATGAACTGTTTTCATCTTTCTCTTCTCAGCGCGGAAGTACACCTATGGCCGTCAGGGAGTGGATGAGAGTGGAGCGCGGGGCTACACATATGGGGAGGGGGAGGGGGATGATGATGGGGGGTATGACTACAACCCCTACCCCACCGGCGAATACACCTTCACTGGCTTTGGTGGTGTCAGCTATGGTGGTAAGTTGCCTTAGTTAGTTAGGCTGTAGATGTTGCTGCACATGCACATTACTTCAAATAAAATGGTTCTGTGGCCTATTATTTGATGATAACCACAAATGGAGACTTAGTGAAATGACATGTTTAGATTCCAATGCCGTCACTTGTATATTGTCTAAAACAATGGAGTCTAAGAATGATTTGCTTTTGTATTAACTACAAATGTATAATTTATTATACTGATTGTTATACCACTAACTAAGGAAAAGTCTGCTGCTCCAATAAATAATGCCAATAACCCTTTCATCAAGTGTAGTCAATAACTCACATGATGTGATACAGTTGTTCATCTCTCCTTATAACAAGGATTAAAAATCTGTTGGAAAAAAGCTTTTCTGTCCTTTCACGTCACATCACAAACTACAAAAACTTTCAGAACTCTTTTAAAGTCTTAAAACTAAAGAGATATCGAAATGAGCTCCATAGCTAGACAGTTCGAATTCAGCAGTGCAAAAGAAGTATAACTTACACAGCATTATTCATAAATTTTTGAGTTATTGCCCTTTGAAAATTCTAATCCAAGATACTTAATTTTTGTCAACTAAATCATAATTGAAACAATATCGAAGATAGCAACATAAAATGTTATTGGTGAGCTGATCTCATTAAGTGTTTATTTAAATGCCTACAAAATGTAGTTCAAGATTGAAATTGTGTATTAGGTTATGAAAAAGTTATATAATTAAATAAATATGTGAGCATTTTGTTTAATCAATTTGTAGTCTTCTCTTGTTAACATGTAAGATCAACATGCTTCCCTAATGTTATGCTTGGATTGGATGTTCTGAGAAAGCAGCTAAATCTTCAACTTCAACTTTAACTTTATACTGCCAAAAGTCAATACTGACTACATAAGGCAGGCGCAAGTCCTGAACATTGACTATGTAACAAATAATCTGATGACACTGACACTCATTTGCACTGTGCACATATTTTACCCCTTACAGGTACCGTAATTACCCTGTTTTTGGACACCCTTTGTTTTCTGACACTCCCGATTTTTCACCGAAATAATTATTTTTTAGTGTTCAAAAACATGTTTTTCAGACACCCTTTGTTTTCGGACACCTCCTATTTTACTAAAATAATTATTTTTTAGTGTCCTAAAACATAGGGTAGGTACGGTTCTAGTGTTGTTACCTGAGAATCAGCAGACCCTGATAGCTCTGGTGGTGGCACATATGGCCTGCATGGATGTGTGGGTTCAATCCCCATTGAACTACTTAGCTCACCCTGTGACTGCTACATTCCAGGTGATGACAGTGACGAGGAGGATGATGAAGAAGATGATGATGATGATGATGATGATGAAGATGAAGAGTCTGAAGAAGAGGAGGAGGAAGAAGAGGAGGAGAAAAAGGAGGAGGGAGAAAAGAAGGAGGAAGGAGAGAGCAAGAAGGATGAAGATTTAACTAAGAAGACTGAGAAGCTTACTGTTTGAGTTTTGTAAAACCTTAGCTTTATTCGTTTTAGTGGGTGTATTTAAAAACTTTTCTCTTCAGCCTATATTGTTATAGTGCATATTTATTACTGTGTTATGATTATATTTGTTGGAAAAAGAAAATATTTTAAATAAACTATACAGAAAACATGTAAACTTTTCCTATTCTTAACGTTTAAATATTGTCAATGTCCACCCCAAAATGGGTTTAGCAAGGATCCTTAACTGTTTTATAGTGGCGTTTTTAACTTATTGTTAATCATGCCCTTATGCCACATTATATAATTACCGTATACTAATGGATTTTATTTATTTGACATTGGGTCGATTTCACTTGGCTAAATAAGGATATAAAGACAAAACAAGATATTTCATATTTTACAATTTATTTGTCCAAACAGGCTAATATGTACATGAACTGAAAAATAAATTATTCTTGACTGCTGGCGTTGTTAAAACTTGACCTGAAAAAAGAAACCAGAAATAAAGCATGCTTCTACATGTATGTAGAGGTTCAAGTTATAAAAGCATGCTTAGCCAGAGACTTGAGATGTGCAGATTGAGTAATAGCAATTGGTGGCATATTTTCTAAACCAGTATAAGTTACTGAAGTAATTATAACCCCCTTAACATACGCACTTACGTACCGCTATGCCTAGTGTCCCGCCTTACTGTCCAGGTGTTGCTGTACTGTACCGGCTCTGAGCCAGTGCACCCTCCACTTGGCCGCACCCACGGGCTTGCTGGAGCCCAGGAACCCGTTAGGGTGCAGCCTGTACCGGGTCAGCGTGAACCCCACCGGTATACGCCCTGTAATGGACATCATGTAGTACAATGAGTTTCCAGGACAATTCACTGTTCAAGCTCCGCACAATGCGATCTTGTGAAGGGGTCTTTCTTTTGTGTTTTCTAGGTCAGATTGTCACCTGGCATTATAATCCTTATCTATTGGATTAAAATTGACCATTTACTGTTATAAATGATAACGACTGACAGTTGCGGATCTGTCCATCATACGGGCCACAGGTTTATCCTATCAACAGCACGCACAATCAGGCGTCTTGGCGGACCTGTTTGTCGGGCCATTCTTCTGTATTATCTTGTCAATCCAGCCTATGCAAATATCTTCCACCAGTATCTATAGCCCAATAAATGGCCAGTTTAATTTAAATGTAGTTGTTTGTCTTTCATATTATATGTAATAAGTATTCAGTCAAGCGATGAGTTGATTATATAGACCAGGGAAGGAGGCCGGTCTGTCAATAGGTCAATTATGAAGACATTTAAAAGAAGCATTAACGGGGTTAAAAATAATCTAACCAGTGTAATCTATGTATAACATTATAAAACAATTATGCATGTAGAGCTAATTATTTAATTCGGTACAAGGTGTTCTTTACCTGAATGCACCTTTGTCTTGTGTTTGTTTCATATCTCAGTCACTCAATAGCAATAATCGTTTGTAGAAACAAGATCATGGCATACATAACCATTAAACGTCATCAGACGCCTCCGGATTGGTATAGGTTGCATTTAGTTTCAATGGTTAGGGTGACTCTGTTCCAATCATGAATATATGGAAGGCGTTTAATTACATGCATTTTAAAGCAAAATAGTATGCTGATAATTTGTCTCAATTATTAAAACCACCGATTAGCCTTTATCATTATTGAGTTTATTGTTGTATACATCGTTTTCTGTTCAATAGGAACTGCCACTGAAACCACGTCTTGGCCGTTGGTCCAGATATTGTACAGCAGCATTTGTGTAATAAATTATTAATGCACACCACAAGGTGGTCATTAAGTACTCGTCAACTGTACCTACTTTAGTCCGTTTTACTTAAAGTCAAATTATGCAGAGCTATGCATAGTTCAAGCTCCTAATGCACAAGGCGTTTTTCCAACGACACCGCGCGCCCAGCTGTGCCCACCTTTGATGAGGAAGGTGTCCTGGCGGTCGGCGATGGCGAGGCGAATCTTCACCTCGTTCACATAGTAGCACTCCGTCACCAGGAACACGCGGTCGAAATCCCGGTAACCTAAAATAAGCCGGAAACATATATTATACGCAAATGTAGCTTACAAAGGCATTGTAAGATATTGACGCTTTCTAAGTAATGCAATAGTTGACGAGAGTTTCCGCTCACACGCAGGAGGGTAAGTAAATATGTGTTTAACCGGCACACAACATTCTTTACAACTTTATACCGTGGTATCTGTGGTCTTAGTAAATAAAATCGAATCCCTAGAAAAAAAGAACGTGACTATGTGTACATAAACAAATCGATTTATTTTATTATAATGCGCTCTGGAAAGAATTCCTGAAAGCAGGGCTCTCTATCATAGAGATGGATTGATAGCCTTGCCGAAGTGTTACTGTTAATTAAGCTCTGTGTGCGCGAGCGGCATGATTACCGGTGGAGAGCATGTCGAGCGCGACCTCCCCGGGATGTGGCAGGTACTCGAGGGCCCACTTCTCGCAGCCCCACAGCCCCACCGTGACCTCTTTTTTGACCCCGTTCCTCATGTCACTCTCGTGAAACTCGTACGCGGGGTTTAACGTCCGGCCGCCCGACGTTTGTTTTACGTTCTCCAACCTGCACAGGAAGACGGTAGGGAAAATTATGGATTTGGTTCATTGGCGTCATAGAAGTTGCTTTATTTGCTTGGATTTAAAATATTAACTACAAGTTTAATTAGTATCTTAGTGTTAAGTGGTTCTGCAACTATAATGGCAATTAATTTTACGATACTTAGTTATTTCTGTCATAATTTGATACTTTATTTGATGAAAATACCAACACGAAAGTACTTGTCCAACGACTTGTAATTTCTGCTCCGATTGCAGTATTTATTTAAGACTTTGACGCCTGAATGCGAACTGTTGGTACATTTGATCTACAGTATTGCTACAAGACCCACCTCTGTAAGGTATCCTGTCCCGGAGTCGTTGTGACAAAGTTAGAAAATGGGCCGGCTGCCAGTGCTACCGGAACCACGCCCGTCATCTTCTCGAGGCGCGTGCGCCGCTCTTTCAACACCACGTGACCCAGACTAAAGCTCTCCGCCTCCCGGAGAAACGGTACCGGGATCACGCCGTCGCCTAAAGGGGAGCAAAGGCAAACATGCATCAGGAAACAATCTTACAATATACTTGCATATTGATTATAACACCATTTTGTGCCTAATTTGTGTAAGTAAATGCATAGGAAACAAATTCAGTAGACTTCTCATGAAAAAAGTAATCAAATGTCGGACCCATAAGTTGAACGGCAACAATATCCCGGATTTTCGTCCAACATTCTTCAGCTATGCATTCATTAAGTTGTCTATAAAGCTTGCTGTCCATCCCAACTAGGGAGTATGAACTTACATAACGAAACGACGTCACAAAATGAGCACGGCAACGACGTCAGTTTTTTAAAACAGAAATGACAGCCGGGAGGTGAATACAATGTACCAAAATGTAAACATACACTTGTATCCAATTTAGATTCGTCGTCTACTTATATTAAATAAAATTATTTTAATGACTTTAACGTTAAAATTCAAAAGTAACACTTTTAAGTCATAAGTGTATAATAAACATTATTTCATTATTAGTATTCGTTTCATTTTATCTATGACGTCAAAAGTCGTTTAATGACGTCGTCATTAGAAACGAGAGTGTTGTCCCGGTCAGTTCAAGTAAGCGTACCACAATGTAGTTAACTCAGATACAATAAAATAAAATGCCCTTCTGTCGATCGATTTTCTCACCCAAACCCAAGGACCGGCGGGACACAAGCGGCAGATATTATGACCGGAAGTTGAAGAAGATCCAGTTTTGCACGCCGCGGCTTCGGCCTGTGACGCGGAACATGACGCGGCTTCCCGCCAGCATTGTGGTGCTGGGTGACGTGTGGGCGCGGCTGGGCCAAGAGTTCGTGGACCACTACCTGGCCGGGCACCAGGCGCAGGAGAACGACACGGGTGAGGGGTGTACATGTAGTCGCATTTAACAGTGATGGGGTTAGCATTAATAACCAAGTATGAACTTGTGCATTTGTAAATAGTTATGCCGGAATGCCTGTTCAAAACATCTGGAAAAAAGTTACTCTACATTTCTGGTTTATAGAACAAATACATTAAGTCATTTCTTATACCGATCTGAGAAAAAGTAATATCTTAACAGATTGCAATACGAAATCAACCACAAGGTTGTTGATAACATTATAACATAAATTATGACAATGTTAGTAGTTTAATCTTTTGCTATTCAAACTAATGGGCATGCTATGCATCTACCAATTTAAAATAGCGAATTTGGCAAAACACTTTGCCCCGGGTGAGGATCGAACTCACGACCTTCAGATCACTCTTGATCATGATTATGAGACTGACGCGCTACCTACTGCGCTACCGAGGCTGATGGACATAACATATTTACCTATCAATTACAATTAAAGCCATTGCTAATTTGGATACCACAGCCAATAAACCCAAACAAACCCGTTCATAATAAATATCCGCTTAAAAGACCCTCTTCTGCTGCTGTGTAATCAAATTGGTTCGCTAAACCGAAGTTTGCATCGAATATAAATTTATTTCAAATGACTATGACCATTTGGTGAAATAATTTATCGTAAAAAGAAACACTCTTATTTATTTCTGCATTTCATGACCAGGTTTCTGGGAGCGGCAGCGGAAGTACCGGTGGATTGCAATGCCGTCAGTCGACCCCTCAGACTATCCGTGCTACCCGGGCGCTGTTATTCTTCAGAACGAACCGGATGGCGCCAACATCTTCTTGAGGAGACCACGAGCCGCGTTCTTTGTAGGCGAGGTCCAAGACTTCTTCCCGCCTGGTAGGTCGTTCAAACTCGCTCAATTCTTACCTTGAAACGTAAACCGACGAATTAATTATCTAAATCCCTTGTAACAACTCACTTTAAAGTTAAGGTTGACTTGGATGAAGATGCTAGCAATTATGTTTTGGGACATTGTTGTTGGTGTGATGTTTGCTAGTTGTGTATTCGTGGATTGTTTCAGACAAGGCCACCACGCATATGCCGGACATCCGCACGGTGACGTTGCCATGCGAGTTGGGCGAGCACCGATGTGTGTTCCGCGGCCGGTGGACGAGGCGCGTGGCCATCATCACGGCCGCCGGCCTGCAGTGGGTGGAGCTTAGCGTCAGGTCAAAGATCAACCCCTCCAACCACGGGCGGGATATCATAGACCCCAGGGAAACATTCATAAATATTGAAAACTTTGGTAAGCATATACTATGGTTATTTTTATAATGCATCCAATTTATTTAAGATGTTTGTACTTGCATTGCAATAAAATATTAATGAATAAAATTACTGCAATAATCCATTTGTTTCTGTTTAACATATTTTTGTAACACACTTTCGTGACAGATAATCAAGTGTGAATAAATTTAAAAGACGACCAAACATTATATTGTCCATTACAGACTTCACCGGAATCGATCCCACAAAATGTTACGTCGTGAACCGCGTTTTGATGGCGCAGTACATACGCCTTGAGTTTTCGGGAGATGGTGACGTATACTTCGAGAAAACGCTCGACGCACCGACGCCGCTCTGTTTTCAGGCGTTCAAAGTCCACGCTAAGGAAACTCCAGACGAAGGCACTCATGACGGAGGCATAGAACGGGTTTGCATGTTGAAGAAAATGCCCAGAATAAAATTGCGAGGAAAGCGTTTTATCGCAAACTTCATCAACTCGTTCATTCCGAACCAGGCTAAACTAGGTATTCGAAATTATATATATTCGTATGTTCAATAAATACAAAAAAACTATAAAGCTTTTAAATCATTTACCCCACAGGAGCAGTAATATATTTGAAGAACTCTGGAGATTCTATAAGCCAATATCTAGAACACTATTGGTGAAGTAATGTAAAATGTACAATGATTATTACATAAAATATCTTATTTTATCGTTTGGCAGCGATACGTATAATACAAACTTTTCTTTTAGGTGACGAGGGTGGAGATTCTCCACAGACCAGCAGGTGGGAGGAGCCGAGTACGCTACAGTCTCTCCGAATCAACTTCCTGTCACCGAAGGGCAAGGTTCAAGATGTAGCATGTCATTATTTCAAATGCGAAATGCAGCTACGCGGAATAGTCGGGATTCTTGGCCATACGTTACAGGATCCAGATCAAATCCGGAACCATCCTCTTAGCATCCGTGCAATGCAACTACGCGCTCTAAGACAGCATATTCAAGTCGATGGCGCAGATGACATTGACGAAGACGACAGCGACACCGACGACATTGACGCAGACGACAACGACGCCCACAACATTGAGGCAGAAGACAATGCATCCGGCAATGCAGACGACAGTACACACGAGAGTGAGAACGAGGCTGATATAGATTCACTCATGCATGGTGATCGGCTTGTTCGGAATGGCATAAGCATTCACGAAGACCGGGCGGACATTGACAGCATCGACAGCGTTGACAGCCTCGACGATCTGCCGCAGTTGGATCCAAGTAATCCCGAACAGCGCGCTGATGACGTGTACGTTAATGACGTCGCAGAACAGCGCATGTTCAGGGACTTTCTGGATGATTTAGTTAGACAATGGAACGGCGACAGGGAGGCTGAACGAAGATCCAACCATGACGACTAGCTTTAACGCCCGGCAAACTAACATTTACGAGAAATGTTTTGAATGCCCAAAATACCAGTAATAAGTAAACTCTTTACATACACATTGTATCAGTAAATTTAAATAACGGAAAATGCCTTTCAGTAAATCATTTATTCCATAAAAAGTAAAGTAATAAACAAATAAGTGCATACTACGCTTGTGTTTGTTTCTTTTATCTTTGTTCACACCAAAGGCCGGTTCATATATTCACGGAAGACCGTTCTGGTACACCTTTCACTCCGTACTTATTCGTAGGCCCAAAAAAGCATGTTCAAATATGGTTAAGGATTGCTACGGATACGCAAGGACTACTACAAATGACAACAGTTTCAATACGGAGAGCTACTGACGCCTACGAACGTTAAGAAGTGAATATGACACAATGTGACACGGGCATTAAAATACTTTCCCGTAGACATTCGCGCTATAAGACCGAAGCGCTTCAGTGGTGGTCTTCCGTGAATATTAAAGCTTTAAGAAGTGTTACTGTAAATCACATTATATTCGCGTGAGATTGTTTTGCGTTAATATTGGCGAGGACATGTGAGTTTACTGTACCTACTTGTTTGAATGTTTAATATGAATACCAGGGTAATTGTATATGAGGTAACACATTAAATTATATGTACTGTTAAACATTTCTATAACTTGGACACTAGCATTGTTTTACTAACTCCTTCTTTTTGAGACAGCTGAGCAACTATTGCACATGGTTCAACCAAATCTAGATTAAACACTAAGCATGCAATTTCGAAGGTATCTGCATAACGAGAAAATGTCCACGTTTAAAGTAGAACACACATAAAGCTTTTCTTATCTCGTTTCGAGTCTGAATTGTCCGTCAATGAACTGGGCTGTTTTGGAGTAATGTAGGCCTTAAGATCTTCGTCGTTCATCGGGTCTTCAACCCGGAAGAGGCGGACTATGTTCGTGTTCTCGCTTACTGCCATGCTTCCGTGCCCAGTTCCGGAATCCACTTCCCACGTGTTCACGCAAATGGCCTGCACTTCCGCTAATCCGATGTCCTTCCGGATTACCGATTTCAATAGTTGCCCACTATCCCCGAGGAGGTCAACGGAACAGCGATCGCCACGGGCAACAAGCACGTTATCTTCGAACGCCGTGACACCTTTACATCCGGGCAACTTCCGCTCCCAATTGACGCTACCGGAAATAGATATCCCTTTGATACACTCGTGAATGTAATCAGATACAACGTAACTATTGCTTTTATGGATATACACAATATACCTGGGCGCCATCATTGTGATTTGACCACTTTCAAGTTCAACTGAGTCGTACTTTCCACTGCTTTTCACAGTCACAATGGACACTGGTTTGGTCATCATGAGCATGGCAAATGACGTTGACTTGACTTTACACACACCGAAACACTCATTGTTCATGTCAAACGTACTTATTTCTGTCAATTTCTTTCCATCAACTTTGATATACCGAAATGTATATTCTAAAGGACACGTGACAACAATTTTCTTTTCATCCAAAACTTGTAAATCAAAACACTTGATCTTAATGGAGTCCTTGAGAACGAAGTTCTTGTCAAATAGTTTTAATCTTTCGTTCAACCTATCAGTCAAAAGTATATATGAATTCGGAAGAAACCCGATGCCGGTAATATCAGCATCGAATTCGTCAAATTCTGATTCGTTGACCACTTTTGCATAATTCTCACTCGCTGAATTCCGGTCTGACCGTTTGGGTTTTGTTTTGGCATTGAACAACAGATTCAGTGACGTTTGTATGAGCGAGTCTGTCTTGAGGCGTTGGAGGTCGTCAATAAGCCACACCCTGTGGTCCTTGGTTGCTCGTAGCAACCAGTGTTGGTTGCCACATTCGTCACAGTAATATTCTCGGCATGCCTTGCAGTACTTACTGGCTAGAACAATTTTCCATTTTGCCGTGCAGAACAGACAACGTAACGCCTGTCGTCTCTTCTGGCGCGCCAGCTCTGTTGTTCTCTCTAGTTGTTGTTGTTTGGTCACGTTTGTAGGAACATGATCCACCCAGTCCAACACGGGAGTGAATGGATCTTGTATCTTAACCAGCTGGCCGCACGTGGGACAATAGAACTCGGCGGACGCTGTGACGGACTTGACCTTAGTGACCTCGTCCAAGCAGTGGTGCTGGAGACAGGCGCGGCAGAAGTGGTGACCACACGGCAGCTCCTTTGGTTCATCCATGAACTCAAAACACAGGTCACACAGGAACTCGCCCACATCGTCCCCTTTCTTGTTCGTACCTTCAACAGGTCGAGTGTATTCATTAAGAGACATGAACGAAATGCATTGTTTATTGTTATCCCGTATGTAGGTTACAAAATTGCAACATGTGTGCTTTTGTTTAATAGTTTTGAAATGGGCTTTTTTATTAGGATAGTTAAACGGACATTTTATTTGCTAAGAAAATGTTATCGTATTGATTCATTACAATTATCGAACACTGAAAAAAATAATTAAAACAATATAACACTAGCCGTGTTGATCGCGTGAATTTTAATTAGACTTAATTTGAATTTTTATTAGACTTACTTGTCTTGGCGTCGGACGTAGTTGCCATCGTAATCCAATGGGTATTTGTAAAAAGTCGATGATAAAAAATATTTAAGGTTAAGAATCCAATCCTCACAATGTGACAATCCTCACATTTAACACACACACGAGTTTTATATGTATGCTTGACTTTTGTAGCGTTTACGTTCGTTGTGCTGGAATGTACAATGTTTATGTAAAAAATCCTTCAATGTCATTTTGTAATTAGCTTCACAATGCTTCAGTGTTGAACTTAATTTGGATAACGTTTCCATTTTCACTGTTGGCGACATTTTATCCAAGTCCAGAAGATCCACTGTCCGCTAGATGCTTCAAGTCTTCCCATGATTTATCCCGAGTGTGACATGCTTTTGTCCAATTCCATGGTCGTTTCACCGGTTATTGTTACTGTTTGGACTTTGTTTAAATAGTAATTAGTCGATAAATTGATATTTCAAGTTCTATAGTTTGTGTAAATAAGCAGTATTGAATAATTGTTCTCAGCACAGAACGACGCGAATTAGTTTTGTCTGTGCCACATACGATGTCATGCAAATGTCAGAATTGCCGCTTCCGTAGTGTCAGATGAAGTATTGTATTTTACTTAGACACAAGCAGGCCAATAAACCTTGATAGGCGAGTCGTTTGAATGCTTTAAGTAGTCACTATTATTAATAATAACAGAAATAAGTCATCCAGTTTACATAACTGCAAAAAAAAAAATATTGTGATTGTCAAAGCTAGTGTCATTTGTTTGAACCTCATTCGCTAAAAAGTTTTGTGTTACAATAACTCAATTACTTGTCATAATGATTAAAATAAAACAGAATAGATTGTAGCCGACCTAGTTCAGCAAAGTACGAGTAAAATGTAGATTTTAATTACAAGTTAATAATACGTTACATACAGTGGTCTTCAAATGACGATTTATTTGCAAAGAGCGCATACTGTTTGCCCTTTAAAAATCGTTTTTATATTAAATGCTATAGGATTATTGACAAAAAAATATTGTACTTATATTCTGACAGTACATATTTTTTGTCGTTTTGTCGCCTGCTTGTTGAATAGAAAACATACTGAGTAAAAGCATTTCTTTACAAACTGATCGTAAGTATGTCTTTAATGAAATATTTATTCAATATATCTGTATAATTTTTATATTGTTAGAGAACATGTCAAAATGTAGTCTTCATGACACATGTCATAAAAGACATCAATGGCAACACACTGTGGGTATCGGCTTATATATATAAATTGTTTTTCCTAAAGACAAATGTTTATGATGTAATTATTTTCAACAGAAACAAAGCGAGTCCAATAGAGGATAGCGGGTATGTGGCAGTAACCATTTGGTTTCATCAAGTGGACTCGGAATTAAGTCATGTGTATGCCTTATAGTACAAATCAATTTCTAAGTTTTTAATAATCTTGAAATTGCCGCAATTAAATTTTACTTTCAGTTGTATTTTCTTTTCCGTATCGTGAATTATGTATACATATTAAATGATAATCATGCTTGACTTCATACATTTTAAAGAGAGGTTTTGGATGCACACATGGTTTAACACCGCTCGCGATCTTCGTATTTTCAAGAAACCATTGAACAAGCATGCATCGCCAAGATACAGCTTAAAAGCATGGACCTTCGGCTGACACCATGTTCAGTGTCGTGTGTACTTATTTAGCAACTTTACCCTGTTGATAAAAGCTTTATGTAAGACGTTTAAGTGCGTTAGCAATCTTGACCTTCTCGAGAGATATCAAACTTGAGTGAAAATTAACACAATGAATGGCTAAGGTTTTAAATAGTGTAAACTAATTGAACTATTTGAATAGATCCTCCTAGTCGTGTTTGCTTAAATCATTTTAAGTTTATAAGTGAATCTTCCAGCTGGAATTAGAAGAGAAAGGTAAAGTTTCAAAGCTTCGCTATTGACTTTTAATCGCAAATGTAAATATAAGCGTAGATCATTTATGGCACTGATTATTAAATTTATTTAAATTCTGTGATTGATCTGTACCAAATAATAATAATACGAGTAATAGTAATAATATTACTAGTAATAATAATAATAACACTAATAATAATAATAATAATAATAATAAATATAATAATAATAATAATAATAATAATAATAATAATAATAATAATAATAAAAATATTATTATTATTATTATTCTACATCTAATAAATTCATCCAATGAGCGTCCTTTATTTGTACCACGTGACCGTCCAATATTTTCCCGTATTGGATCCAAAACGCCTAACGGCTCGTCCAATATGACTTTTTAAGCTGTGTACTCGTCCAAATATATTCCCGTATTGTACAGTAAAACGTCTAATAACCTATAATTATTATTATTATTATTATTATTATTATTGTTATTATTGTTATTATTATTATTATTATTATTATTATCATTAGTATTAGTATTATTATTAGTATTATTAGTATTATTATTAATATTAATACTAAAAGTAATATAACTATTGTTTTTAACTAACTTTTATGGTTCACTGAGCTTCATTTTTCTAACCATCACATCGAAGCAAACTCAAACTGTTGATGATGACCGCGATGGTCCATGTGTGTTGTAGAATGTCGGACTCATCAGAACCCCATCCACTCTGGAAGCCCGAATACGTGAACGATCACGTGTACCTGCACGTGCTGCCACGTGACCGGGCGGTCGGGGCACTCAACATTTCTCCCTTTGCAATAAAGCTGGAGTTTTGGCTTCGAATCAACGAAATTCCATTCACGGTACAATAATTTAACTTGTTGCCAAAGTTTGCTATTTCTATTTCGCAAAATTGTGAAGTAGAATCTAGCAGCCTAGTACATCTCATTTATAACCATATTAACGCTGTCTTAGCCAATGTTAAATCTCAACCTGATATTTTAGGAACTAGTTTGTCACTGCTTACATCTATTTAAACAACTCTGTTAATCATGTCTGCTTTTACTCTCTTAGACAATAGACAGCCAAACATTCTCCAAGAAGAGCCAGAGCCCCTTTATCCTGTTCAACGGCGAGGAGATTGCCGACTCCAACTTCATCGTGGAGTTCCTGTGTGGGAGATTTGGCAAGAACCCCTTCCCGGACCTCAGTCCAGCAGACAGGGCGGTCGGCCGGGCCTTCGTCAAGATGGCCGAGGAAGATATGACCTGGTAAGATTAATTCTTTAAATGAAAACGCGGTGTCTGTAAAACGCTTGCTCAGTTTGACTGACTTAGTATAAGAGCTATATGTAATTCTTACAATGTGTTAAATGTGTTATTACAATTTGTTGGCAGGCCTATATTTATTTACCGGTACGTGGAAAACATAGAAGAGTATGCCGAAAATTTCTTCCCGACATTCCCAAAAGAAGCAAGGATACAGATTCTAGGGACCTTACGGGAATCTGTAAGTACACCTGTTTGGATTTTAGACTGACCATAATGTACACAGTCAGATTTCAAAAACAGGACCGGATTACACCTATTAAAATGACTCTGCAAAAGCCTCAAGAATGAAGAAATACGTGAACATAAAGCATTTGTTTTGACTGTATCACTGTTGTGTTGGCGTCACTGGCGTCGTTTTCAAAGTAAGCTCATCCAACCAAGTTCTGCCTATAGTGATGTATTTTTCCTACCCGTTGAGCAGGTTGGGAAGCGGGCTCACGGACACGGTATCGGGCGGCACTCGAGCACCGAGGTGCAGAAGATCGGATGTGATGACATGAGGGCGATCGAGGACTTCCTGGGGGACAAGGATTACATTCTGGGGGATGCACCGACTCTCGTATGGCTCATACAGACATGATTTAGATCCGTGTATCTGTTAATAAGGTTCACGCACATCTGTCACCACGTAGACTGTAATCAAATCTGCATCTACTGTAAAGTATCAACGTATCTAAATATTTACCACAATACGTGTATACATGTTCGATTACTTTGTGGCTAGCAATATTTTATTAATTTTCTTTTTAAAAATGCTTTCAATACACGATAAAACGTTGAAACACCTTACGTGAAAGGCCTACATAGTTATGTTATATTACGTGTTCGCTCCAGGTCGACTGCTCGGTGTTCGGGGTCCTGTCCCAGGTGGCCTATGTGAACATGAACTACCCGATGCGTCATTTCCTGTTCGCCAGCTGCCCGCGCGCCGTCCGTTTCCTCAACCGCATGTCCCGGAAGTACTGGTCGGAGTGGCCTATATTAGAAGAGAAATAAACATATAGATAGTAGTACATGTACTAAACTTGTTGCCTTGTTATCCATTTTTGACAGATATGTGACAAAAGAGATTTTTTAAACAGGAGCATGGAACGATCAACTCGGTGTCAGATTCTGCGTTCTTACATTCTGTGTTTGTGTACACAACTTACAGCGATGGTCGCAAATGCAAAACTATGCATTTTGAAGCAGACTTAAAATAACGAAGTATTTAAACGTGCACTTTAAAAAATATTTATTACATTTGCTTATTTAAAAAAACAACCAAAGTAGGTTTAATATTGCTCTCGCTTATTGTTGTTATTGTTGTTCATTTGCATTTATCCATATGTACTGAGTATTTGATTGTATTTTGCAGCCAGATATGTTAATGTGTCATCGTTAGTAAACAATATTAAACGAAATATTTTACTTGAACATGTTTTCTACTTATAAATGTGCTAACACCTAAACACAATGGCATGCGGATCACATGCCACAGTTTTATATAAACCAGATACCCATCTGACGTTGTCGGGCCTGGGGTAAAAACAAACCATGCTTGTCCTTTTGATGACGCCGATTGCAGGGGACGCTGTTTTGGTCAAATTACTTGCTTCATCAAGACCATTCTGATATACGACTGGCCACCACTTGATACGGCCACGCTGATGTTAACTTGTATATAAGTGCAATAAGATCGGATTTGGTCATTTAAATCTGTTTTGAGAGATATTACATGAACCTTGACTGACCATATCAAGGAGGAAGTGTTACAAGTGACTGAATACAATAATAGCAATATAATTGAATTATAGTTATACGACATTTGGCCGAGATGATGATTTAGAAAAAGCGTCAGCTTCGGCGAATATTTAGTGATATAAAAATGAACACGAGGGAAGGAATGAGCTGGATTTACATCACATCGCTGCTTCTGTCATACGTAATAGGTTAGTACCAGTGTGCTGCCACAACTGCTGGTGGTAAAAAGAAATAATGTTTCTTTTATAATGAGAGTTTGTCTAAACAACTCTCTAACACTAATGATGCTTTACTTATTTAACATTTCAGCCATTTAAAGATAAATATATTATGTTTTTAATAATATAAAAGACACTATTAACATAAACTTTAAACGCAAATGATAACGTAATACGGCAATTACTTAGGCCTATAGTCCACTCTAAGGAGTGGAACTCGTTTTCTACTCATATGCTCATAAGTTGCTAGTAATTTTGCCAAAAATATCTAATGGTGATACCCGATATAAAAGAGCATTTTTTTAAAATAATCTCCTCATATGAATTTAAATTCTATCCAATATATTTAATTTTCGGAATTTTGTAGCGCATGAATTGGTGTTGGGACTTTTAGACTTTGAGGAGTTTTAGCCGTAGTCCTTGCTGAGTGAACCAGAAATGTTAGCGCACTTGGTCTAGTGGTTTGCAACTGGATTGCAGTTCCAGATATCAATAGTTAGAGTACATGTACCTGCTCCCGCAATTAGAATAACATAAATATATACTAGGTAGTATTCCTTGGCCTTTCCAAGATTATGTTTGCACTATGTGTAACAAATACAAATTTGCGATATGTTTAATCTATTGCCGAAAAGAAGTGTCCGATTACGGCAAAAAATCAATAGTGTCCTTCTGATATAAAGTATTTTCTCATAGAATAGTGGACGAAAACTATGTCGCAATGATTTTTACACGTGTCGGTGTTTCATTCCATACAGAATGAGTGCCTTAAGCGCCTTCACTGTCTTTGATTTGGACACCCTGAGGTTAGATCTTTTGGTATACTTTTTTAGTTCTACCAGACAGGGGAAGGGATGACAAATGCATGACAAGGATTGTAGAACTTGACTCGTATATCTTTTCTCTGCTCTCTGTATTGCTCGATACTTCCAAGGTAGATAGTGGGGTCTTCGGTGTCTTGGGTGGATAGATCTGCCTTATGTAGATTGGACACGGATATATTGGCTCTTCTTGAGTCTGACTACCAAAAACACGGAGCCCAACCCGCCTCAGTTGCACAACTTTGTTGTTATGTGTTGTATTATGCAGTCTCGTACGGGTGTAACATTAAATTAATTTGAAGCAAGTTGAGCAAGGAAATAATAAGGGACGCCAATGACAATTTAATATTAACTTCTTACATAATTATATTAAGAGGAGAAAAATCGCAAAAGCCATCAAAAAGTGTTATGAGTGGTCGTTTGTGCTAAAATTGTAAAAACGTAGAATGAAATAACTTCTCTTACTGATTTATTAAATATACATGTATCACCATTCCTAGTAGTTTAAATGGATAGAACAGAAAAGTGCAACATAAAGTTTCTTAGGTTAAATACTTTCATATTTCACATACTGAATAGTAATTATTATAAACGTGTTTAAAACAACAGTTTTATACTAATTTTGTTATATACCCGGTACTTCTACAAAAGTCGCAAATTGAATCAAATGTTTTTCATAAATCATTTTAATCGTTGAATTTCTTGAAACCGACACACCTCTATGAACAAATACGTTTACAGTAATTAAAAATGCAGATTTAAAGAGAAACTTTGTTTATCATCACCGACTTATTTCTGCGGTGTGAACACATTTGACCAAAGGTATTTTCGGTGCCCGAAGGTCACACTAAACAGCCATATCACCTGTTATCATGTCATCAGACAAATTGACCATTCTAGATTGAGCCGATACCTATGGTCATGTGCATCTGGACATCATTAAACAAGGCCGTGGCCTGTTTACCCCCAAGGCGGCACTGTTTGTCACGAAAAAACAATTTTATAATGTATAAATATAAAATGTGTTGTATTTAAATGTTTATGTTTGTGCAATTTTTTTATTACAAGCATTTTGACGAATACCTTGTTTTTATCGCTTCTTGAACAACGACTTCTACAATGTTATTATTTTGATGTACAATATCACTCACTACTTGTGAATCGTGTTGCTGTGGGCCTTTAGTTTGAGAACTTTAAGCAGCGATGTCAATACGAGTATGTGTCCATCTAAACATCGTTCACAAACAACAAGCCATTTACATTTGCACGTTTCTGCTTTCTTTTTCAAATAAGCCAGATGTAAGGATAAACTGACCACTGGTGTGGTCTATTCAAAGTACAAGTGCTAGAATCACTTCTAGCGTTTCTTATCCTGGAAAAAAGATGCGACGCTCCAGATTAAATATTAAACCTATTATTTTAATATAATGATTCCACATGCTTAATTAAATCATTATCTTCACGATGATTCTATAGTACAACCAAAAAGTTGGACACCATATTTATATAAGACCAATGAATATTCTGATATGACACTATACATGGGTGGAAAGATAAGGTCATAACATATCAAATATGCACGTTTTAAGAAATTCTATGGTATGTGACTCAAAATAATTACATTTGAAAAGACACACTAGATTTTAAACCTATAAAGCCCGCCATGCTGTGTTTACATACATGTATATATAGATAATCATACGATACGAACTACTTGCAAGACCGAGAAGTGCCAAAATGGGTTTCATGTTAAAGCATACACATTTTACCTTTTATTTATTATTTATTTATTCAGCATATATCACATTCAACATGGTACATAATGTAAAACAGGTCAAATAGACATAAAATAATTTATAACATTTTGATTTAAGAATTTATACAAATAAATAAAATAGACAATAAAAAAC
>Ga0224511_10000406_pt1 | contig 20077 bp, 16 predicted proteins | sample SF_May12_sed_USG_2_FD_169988 | JGI IMG/M metagenome (GOLD analysis project Ga0224511, IMG submission 169988) | Sediment microbial communities from San Francisco Bay, California, United States - SF_May12_sed_USGS_8_1 | ecosystem: Environmental > Aquatic > Marine > Sediment | place: USA...
ATGGTGATGCCGCGTTTTCTGGCCAGGGTGTGGTCATGGAAACTTTACAAATGTCACAGTCGCGTGGTTATTCCACAAAAGGCACCTTGCATATTATTGTCAATAATCAAATTGGTTTTACCACCAGTAATCAAAATGATTCACGCTCGACACATTACTGCACTGATATTGCAAAAATGGTGGATGCTCCCATTTTTCATGTCAATGGTGATGATCCGGAGGCGGTGGTCAGGGTTACACGTTTAGCGATTGATTATCGAATGAAATTTAAAAAAGATGTGGTCATCGATATGATCTGTTATCGACGTCATGGCCATAATGAAGCCGATGAGCCAAAAGCGACTCAGCCGATCATGTATCAAAAAATTTCAGCCTTACCAACCACTCGTGCTCTATATGCACAGAAACTGGTCGAAGAAAAAGTGTTGACTGCCGAGCAGATAGAACAAATGATAGTTGATGTGCGTAAAGCACTTGAGGCGGGTGATTGTGTTGTGCCACACAAATTACAGGATGATGAAGTTGATAATTCCGATTTGATCGACTGGAAACCGTTTACCAATTGCTCAACTTTGGAAGATGGTGAGACTGGAGTAGCGGTTGATGTAATGCGTAAGCTAAGTGATGCCATGCAGCAATTGCCTGAGGGTTTTAGTCTTAATCCACGAGTAGCAAAGATAATTAGTGATCGACACAAAATGTCAGTGGGTGCATTGCCTGTTGACTGGGGCTATGCCGAGATCATGGCTTATGCAACATTAGTTAATGATGGGTTTTCAGTGCGGCTTTCTGGTCAGGACAGTGGTCGAGGAACTTTTTTTCATCGCCATGCGGTGTTGCATAATCAAAATGAACGTCTCGCCTTTGTGCCGTTGCGAAGCGTGGGTAAAGATAAAAATAATTTTCTTGTGATTGATTCGCTATTATCTGAATTAGCTGTGCTGGCATTTGAATATGGCTTCTCGACGGCAGATCCCAAAACACTGGCAATTTGGGAAGCGCAGTTTGGAGACTTTGCTAATGGTGCGCAGGTTGTTATTGATCAATTTATTTCAGCGGGTGAGCACAAATGGGGCAGGGCCTGTGGTTTAACAATGTTACTGCCGCATGGCTATGAAGGTCAGGGCGCCGAGCATTCGTCGGCGAGATTGGAACGTTTTCTGCAATTATGTGCCGAGCAAAATATGCAGGTCTGTGTACCCTCAACACCAGCGCAGATTTTTCACTTATTACGGCGACAAATGGTGCGCAATTGCAGAAAGCCATTAATTGTTATGACACCGAAGAGTTTGTTGAGACATAAGTTGTGTGTCAGTTCGTTAGATGACCTGGCTAGTGGGCATTATCGGCGGGTTATTCCAGAAGTAGATAAATTAGACGCCAAAAAAGTTGAATATGTTGTCCTGTGTAGTGGCAAAGTGTATTACGATTTGCTGGAAAAGCGCAGGGCTGAGAAAAGAAAGAACGTGGCAATTATTCGAGTTGAGCAATTGTATCCATTCCCGGCCGCAGAGTTAAACCTGCTGTTGAAACAGTACACAAACACTGAGCAATTGATTTGGTGTCAGGAAGAGCCAAAGAATCAGGGTAGCTGGGATTTTATTGAGCCAAGAGCAAATGCTACGCTAGAAAATAAATGGAAATTGCATTATGTTGGCCGTGTTTCATCTTCTGCGCCGGCAGTTGGTTCTGCCAAACTGCATGCAATACAGCAGGCCGAATTGGTCGAGCGTGCAGTCATGTTTAATGAAAACCTGATTGATGATCATCAGCTTAACAACAAAAGATAAATACTAAATGAGCGTAGATTAATGAGTGTTGAAGTTAAAGTTCCAGAGTTGCCCGAATCAATTGCCGATGCAGTTGTTGTTGCCTGGTATAAAAAGCAGGGTGAATCAATTAAGCAGGAAGATAATCTGGTCGATCTGGAAACCGATAAAGTTGTGCTTGAAGTGCCTGCAATAGTCTCTGGTGTTGTTGAAAAAATATTTTTTGATGAAGGCTCTGTAGTAACGGCAGGGCAGGTTTTGGCTATCATAGATGAAACCGCTAAAGTTTCTGATGAGATGATCAGTGAGCCAGAAAATAATAAAGAAACAGAATCATCCAGTTCTATGGTGGCGAAAAAGAGTGCTGATATTGTAAGCGATGTGGCAATTAGCCCATCAGCAAGAAAGATGATGATGGAAAATAATATAGAAGTATCCATGCTACAAGGCAGTGGTAAAAATGGACGTATCTTAAAAGAGGATATCCAGGCATTTATAAATACTAAAAATGCACCAGTAGAAAATAAATCAGTTGTTAATGAGATGCCAGTAAAGAAAACAACAGACTTACCATCATTGCCGGGGCAACGAATAGAAAAACGTGTGCCGATGACGCGATTACGTGCGCGTATTGCAGATCGTTTATTGCATGCTCAGCAGAATGCTGCAATTCTTACTACTTTTAATGAAGTGAATATGAAACCGGTAATGGAGTTGCGCACAAAACATAAAGAAAAGTTTGAAAAAGAGTACGGCACAAAATTAGGCTTCATGTCATTTTTTGTTAAAGCTTCTCTGGAAGCGTTGAAAAGATTTCCTGAAGTTAATGCTTCTATCGATGGTAATGATATTGTCTATCACGGTTATTATGATATTGGTGTGGCTGTTTCAGGCGCTAACGGTTTGGTGGTGCCAGTTGTACGCAATGCCGAAGAAATGAATATGGCGGAAATTGAAAAAAGTATCGTTGATTATGCGCTTAAGGCACGTGATAACAAATTGAGTCTGGAAGAAATCACTGGCGGCACGTTCACCATTTCAAACGGTGGAGTTTTTGGATCCATGTTATCAACACCAATTCTGAATCCACCACAAAGCGCTATATTGGGTATGCATACTATTAAAGAAAGAGCCATGGTTGTTGATGGAGAAGTGGTAGTCTTACCTATGATGTACCTGGCGCTTTCTTATGATCATAGAATCATAGATGGTCGCGAAGCCGTACAATTTTTAGTAACGATAAAAGATATGTTGGAAGACCCATCAAGAATATTGCTGGGAGTGTAAGGTCTGGGGTTATAAATGAGCAAAAAATTCGACGTGATAGTTATTGGTGCTGGTCCGGCAGGTTATGTGTCTGCGATTAGATGCGCTCAACTAGGTTTAAGTGTGGCATGTATTGATGAATGGCATAATCATCAGGGTGAATCCTCTTTGGGTGGCACTTGTTTGAATGTGGGCTGTATCCCATCCAAAGCATTGCTGGAATCTTCACATCTTTTTGCTGCATCACAAAATGAATTTAGTGAACATGGAATTTCAGTAGGTAAAACCCAGATCGATGTGACTACAATGATGTCGCGTAAAAATAAAGTGGTCAATGATCTAACGCAGGGTATCAAGGCCTTGTTTAAGGCAAACAAGGTTGAGTTTATTCATGGTCACGCCAGATTGGCACAAGGCAAAAAAGTAAAAATACGTGAACGTGGTGGTAAAAAAATAATTGAAACACTGGAGGCGGAGAATATTATTCTTGCAGCCGGGTCATCTTCAGTGCACCTGGATCAGGCCCCACTAAATGAAAAATATATTGTCGATTCTTCTGGTGCACTTGAATTTGAATCGGTGCCAAAACGTTTGGGCATTGTCGGTGCCGGAGCTATTGGACTGGAGCTGGGCAGTGTCTGGTCTCGTCTAGGTTCGGAGGTGGTGCTTATTGAAGCCATGGATGAATTTCTTTCTGTTGCTGATCAGCAAATTTCACGAGCTGCTTTTCGTAGTTATAAAAAACAGGGTCTGGATATTCGAATTAATGCGCGATTATTATCGGCCACGGTTAAGAATAAAGAAGTGCAGGTCACCTATGAAGATACTCGCGGTGCTCAGCAGGTGGCATTTGATAAGCTGATTGTTGCAGTCGGTCGTAAGCCCAACAGCGACACGATGTTTGGTGATGAAATGGAACTGGAAATCGATGAGCGTGCTTTTGTTCATGTGAATAAATATTGTGAAACCAGCGTACCGGGTATTTATGCGATTGGTGATCTGGTACGTGGCCCAATGTTGGCGCATAAAGGTTCTGAAGAAGGGGTGATGGTGGCTGAACGTATTGCTGGTCAGTCGTCGAGTATGAATTATGATCATATCCCTTCGGTGATTTACACACAGCCTGAAATTGCCTGGGTGGGTAAAACTGAACAGGCCTGTGAAGCAGAAGGCATCCCTGTCAATATTGGTGTTTTCCCAATGACTGCCAGTGGCAGGGCTCGTGCTATGGGCTCAAGTGAAGGCATGGTTAAAATTATTGCGCATAAAGAAACTGATCGAGTATTGGGTGTACATATATTCTCAGCACAGGCTTCCGAGTTAGTTGCGCAGGCAGTCACTGCGATGGAAATGCAGGCCAGTGCGGAAGACATTGCTATGACCATATTTGCACATCCCACACTGGCAGAATCCATCCACGAAGCAGCACTGGCGGTGGATAAGAGAGCTATTCATATAAAGAATTAATTAAAGTCCGTATAATAACGCTGTCCTAATAGTTAAGAAGAGTGCCTTGCACGATGAATTTACACGAATATCAGGCGAAACAGGTTTTTGCCAAATATGGTTTGCCTGTACCGAATAACCAGGTAGTGCAATCACCGGCAGATGTTAGCGCTGCAGTGAATGCACTTGAAGGCGATCGTTGGGTGGTTAAGGCCCAGGTGCATGCCGGTGGCCGAGGCAAGGCAGGTGGTGTCAAATTGGTTGATGACATGGAAACACTGACGCATACCGTTAGTGAAATGCTGGGATCACGCCTGGTAACCATACAAACAGATGCAGATGGTCAGCCAATTAATCATGTTCTTATTGAAGAAACCTGTGCTATCGAGCGTGAGCTATATGTGGGTGCGGTGATTGATCGCTCAAGTCGTCGAGTTGTTTTGATGGCTTCAACTGAAGGTGGCGTAGAAATTGAAAAAGTAGCGGAAGAAACACCAGAAAAGATTCTTAAGACGACAGTTAATCCTCTCACCGGCTTGCAACCTTTTCAGGGACGTGAACTGGCCTTTGGCCTGGGACTGGAAGGTGATCAGATAAAACAGTTTTCAAAAATGCTCGCGGGTCTGGCAAAAATGTTTGTTGAAAAAGATCTGAGCCTGGTCGAAATCAATCCACTGGTTGTCACCAAAGATGGTGACCTGATTTGTCTGGATGGAAAAATAAATATTGATGATAATGCGCTATATCGTCAGCCCGATTTGCTGGCCATGCGCGATATTTCACAGGAAGATGATCGTGAGAACCGTGCCAAGGAATGGGATTTGAATTACATTTCTCTGGATGGTGATATTGGTTGCATGGTCAATGGTGCCGGCCTGGCCATGGCGACCATGGATCTGATCAAGCTTTGTGGCGGCGAGCCCGCTAACTTCCTCGATGTTGGCGGTGGCGCTACAAAAGAGCGAGTTGCCGAAGCGTTTAAAATTATCCTGTCCGATGAAAACGTCAAAGGCATACTGGTAAATATTTTTGGCGGCATCGTACGTTGTGATTTAATTGCCGAAGGCATTATTGGCGCCGCTGAAGAAATACACTTAAACGTTCCCGTTGTTGTACGACTTGAAGGTAATAATGCAGAAAGAGGTACGCAGCTGTTGAATGAATCGAATTTAAATTTAATTGCTGCAACGGGCCTAACCGATGCAGCAGAAAAAATTGTTAATGAGGTAAAAGCATCATGAGTGTCCTCATTGACAAAAGCACCAAAGTCATCTGCCAGGGGTTCACTGGTAAACAAGGCACCTTCCATTCTGAGCAGGCGATTGAATACGGGACAAAAATGGTCGGTGGAGTTACGCCGGGTAAGGGCGGACAAACACATTTAGATTTACCCGTGTTTAATACCGTGAGTGAAGCTGTAGATGAAACCGGTGCAACTGCCTCAGTAATTTATGTGCCGGCACCATTTTGTAAAGACTCCATGCTCGAAGCGATTGATGCCGGTGTTGATTTAATCGTATGTATTACCGAAGGTATTCCAACGCTTGATATGCTGGAAGTTAAAATCGCTGCAGACAGTATTGGCGCAAGAATCATTGGTCCAAATTGTCCCGGTATTATCACCCCCGGTGAATGCAAAATTGGCATCATGCCTGGCTCAATTCACATGCCTGGCAAAGTTGGTGTGGTCTCACGTTCCGGTACACTTACCTATGAAGCGGTAAAACAAACTACCGATTTAGGTTTTGGGCAGAGCACCTGTATTGGTATTGGTGGTGATCCCATTCCAGGCACAAACTTTATCGATGCGCTCAAACTGTTTGAACATGATGATCAAACCGAAGCCATTTTGATGGTGGGTGAAATTGGTGGTAGTGCTGAAGAAGAAGCCGCAGAATTTATCCAGTTAGAAATTTCTAAACCTGTCACTGCATTTATTGCAGGTGGTACTGCACCCAAAGGCAAACGCATGGGCCATGCAGGTGCTATTATCGCGGGTGGTAAAGGCACTGCGGAAGAAAAATTTACTGCGTTGAAAGCTGCGGGAGTACACATCGTGCGTTCACCTGCAGATTTGGGTAAGGGTGTTAAAGAAGCAACGGGTTGGTAGGTTTTTGAGCTGGGTACAACATTTAGGTTTTGTGGTCTGTTTTTAATGTACAAGGTGGGATAATTGTCTGTCATGTATCCGTCCCAACAACACCAGTGCCAACAACGCACCTAGTAATGCCCACCCCATATCCGATTGTGTATCCCATGTATAACCCTGTGTGCCTAAAAATGCTTCGGCAGCCTGTTCGCTGAGCAGGGCGACCCACCATTCGATGATTTCATAGAAGGCACTAAGGCCAAGGCAGAAAGAAATTATAAAGAATGTTCGCCATGCTGCGTGGTTAATAATGTTTTTTCTAATAATAATTTCCCTTGCGATTAAGGCTGGAACAAAACCCTGTACAAAGTGCCCGACTTTGTCGTAGTTGTTGCGTGTGAAGTTGAAGATGTCTTTAAGGTAATCAAATAAAGGCACTTCTGCATAAGTGTAATGCCCGCCGATCATCAGGATTATGCAGTGAATTAATATTAGTATATAAAGTAGTGGGGTAAGTCTGAAGGTGTTGTAGGTGTAAGCCATAACCACCGCACCAATGATTGCGGGGGAAACTTCCAGCATCCAGGTAAATTGGTCTCTGGGATTGATGCCTGACCATATTAGAAAGACTGAATAAATGCTGAGCCAAAGGTATTTAATGGTTATATCCTCTTTGTAGAGTTCTTTTTAGCATGTCTATATGTGATTTTAAATGCTTTTTAAAATCCTTTGCCAGATTAACTGATAAGATTAGTGGCTATGATTGATCTTGATGATTCTTTAATTGCCGTAGAAGTGAAGCTGTACTCTAATAATAAAAGAGTTCAGGCAGAGTTGATTAATTTACTGTATCAGCAAACTCGTACAGTGCTGCTAGGCTTAACCGCTGCGGCCAGTGCAGTGGCTATTATTTTTTATAATAATGTTTCAAATGAGAGTGTCCTAATCTGGATAACGTTGGTTTATTGTCTGACATATGTTCGATATTTGTATGCCAGGGAATTTAAGCTCAAAGAAAGAAGTTCGGATGAAATAATTAACTGGGGCTGGCAATTTGCCTTTTTTGCTTTTCTCTCTGGTTGTACATGGGGTGCTGCCAGTGTGGTGTTTTATACGCCGGAAAATATGCAGCTGTTTATTATTCTCACTCTGATTATTATTGGTTTAACGATTACATCCATGGCAGCGTTGTCTGCTTTTCTTTGGGCTTATTATGCTTATGCAATACCCGCTATGTTGCCAATTATATGGCGATACATGAGTATGAATGAGCAGGCTTACAATGTTTTTGGTTTATTGATGTTGGCCTTTATTGTAACCCTGTTCCCATTTGCAAGGGTTAATCATAGAACATTACGGCAATCGATAATGCTGCGTTTTGAAAATGTTGATCTGGTTCACCAGTTGACAGAACAAAAGGAAAAGGCAGAGCAGGCTATGCGTGTAGCGGAAGAAGCTAATGTGGCAAAAACAAAATTTCTTGCTGCAGCTAGTCATGACTTACGTCAGCCATTACATGCTATTGGATTATTTCTTGGTGCTCTGGAAGATCGTGTAGAAAAGGAAGATCAAAAAAATATCGTTCATAAAATTAAAAAATCAAGTCACGCCTTAAGTGGTTTGCTTGATTCTTTGCTGGATATTTCAAAGCTGGATGCGGGTGTGGTTCATGTTGAGTCTAAAGCTTTCAGCATCCAAAATTTGTTTGATGCGCTTAGTCATGAATTTGAGTCAAGTGCGGCTGAAAAAAACTTAAGCCTGAGGTTTGTGAATACACAATTATGTCTGTATACAGATTACGTTATTCTTGATCGTATTGTTCGTAATTTAATTTCAAATGCAATTAGGTATACCAAAAGAGGTGGCCTGGTAATTGGTTGTCGTCGTCAGATGGGAAATGTATTACTGGCAGTTTATGACACTGGCATTGGTATTAATGAAGGTGAAATAGAAGAAATATTTGAGGAGTTTCATCAGCTGCATAATACTGAAAGAGATCGCTCAAAAGGGCTAGGCCTCGGACTCGCCATTGTTAAGCGTATGGCGAAATTATTGGAAGCGCCGATACTTACAGTGTCAGTCCCTGGTAAGGGATCTATGTTTGGCCTTGTTATGCCGATAGCATCATCGACTGAAAGTATTTCGGTGGCTTCAAAGAAATCAGAAACTTCAGTGTTTTTTGAAGATAAGTTGATCCTTGTGGTTGATGATGAAATGGAAGTTCGTGATAGCCTGACAGAAGTACTACAGAGCTGGCATTGCCAGGTAATTGCGGCAGCTTCCAGTAAAGAAGCGGTGGCTGCGCTGAGTAGTTGCAATGTGAGACCGGATGTTATTCTGGCTGATTACCGTTTGCGTGATAATGAAACAGGTAATGAGGTCATTCATAAAATTCAGTCTATTTATGCAGATGATGTTCTACCTGCAGTAATTATTACCGGCGATACCGCGCCGGAACGAATTAAAGAAGCCAATACAAGTGGCTACAAAATTCTTCATAAGCCTGTTTCGCCCGATGAGCTTCGCTGTTTGCTGGCTGAAATATTATCTTAATCTGATTAAGATTATTTAGACGAAGCCATTTTGTGTTGCGTGCTGAACCGCTTGTGTTCGATTGCTAACGTTAAAAGTTTTTAATATAGCAGCCACATGTGCACGTATGGTTGACTCGGTTAAATCTAGCGCTTTGCCAATGTCCTTATTTGATTTCCCCTTAACCAGTTCGTATAGCACCTCTATTTGGCGAGGTGTTAAATTATGATTATTAGCTGTGTTTTGAATAGGCTGATTTTTTGTTTCAAGATTTTTGTTTTGTAATATTTGTGTTGGCACATAAGTGCCGCCGGCAATAACTAGTTGCAGGGCGTTCAGCATGATCTTTGCGGGTGAAGATTTTGGAATATAGCCACGTGCACCCTGTTGTAAAGCCTGTTCAACCATGCGCTGATCTTCTGTTCCAGAAAGTACGACAATGGGGGTATCAGATGTTTGCTGCTGTATGGATAACAAGGCATCAAGGTGGCTTATTCCAGGCAGGCCTAAATCCAGCAGGATCAAATCAAGATTATTGTATTCATCCATGATGTCTTTTGCCGACTCATAACTTCCTGCCTCGAAAGTTTCAATATCCGTATTTAGCCCTTCCAGCACCAGTAACAGGCCATCACGAAATAGAGCATGGTCATCAATTATCAATATTTTCATTCTTTAACTGCTATTTAATTACGTATTGTCGTAATCATAGCAGTTGTTTAGGCCATAAGGATTAAGCTTTTTGACTAATTTACAGCAACTAGAGTCACCAGCATACTTAAATAAATGTTTTAAGTAGGTGTATTTAGATGGTCTCAATAAAAATATGCCGTGCCAAAAAAGTAAAATCAGGAATAATCCAAATGAATTTAGTAAAACAATATATCGTAATTTTTCTTGCAGTATTGATAACTGCCTGTGGTGGTGGCGGGGAAAGTACAGCTGTGGATACTACTCCTGTGCCAGACACCACAGCGCCCTATGTATCCAGCGCAAATCCAACCGGAGGTAGTGTTGTAAGCACACTAACTTCTGTTGAGATTACTTTTAATGAAGATGTGACAGGGGCCGATATTTTGGCTAACTATTCCTTGTCAGGTGTTGGAGTGGGTACCCTAATATTGAATTCTGTCACTTATGCTAATCAGGTGGCAACGTTATCTATTTCAGGTTTGGTGAATAATGGAACAATAGATATTGGTTTAGATAATGTAGCGGATCTGGCAGGTAATGTATTACCTGTTTATACGCTGGCAATATCTGGAACAACAATAAGCCCAACACAAACATCTGTGCCTGCCTCTGGTACTAATAACTTAACATCATTAACAACAGTAGAAATTACTTACTCCAAAGATATGCAGAATGCTACTGATCCTGCCAATTATATGTTGTCTGGTACGGCACTAGGGAGTTTGAGTCTTGATACGGTAGCGTTAATGGCGGGTAGTACCGATACCTATGAGCTTATCTTTAGTGGCACACCAAATGATGGAACTTTAGATATTGATATTGTTGGTGTAACCGATCTGGTTGGAAATGCACTGGCTGGTACGAATATTAATTACACCTTTGATGTGACCGCGCCTCAAATATCTACAACTGTTCCAGCAAGTGGTGAGTTATTAAATGCGGCGCCTGCGACCATCACTGTTAATTACAGTGAAATTGTGGATGGTAAAGATTTAATTGCTAATTATGCTCTTTCTGGTACGGGCATTGGTGATGTAAGTATCACTAGTGTGGTCGCTGCATCTACTCAGTCATCAACCGTATACTTAAGTGGCACAGCTGTAGAAGGAACATTGATATTAACTATCAATAATATTACAGACCCTGCGGGCAATGTGTTGGCGGGCAGTAATGTAATAACGATTGATATTGATCCGGTTGCACCAACACGTAGCTGGACACCTGTTGAAGGCACGATCTTTAATTCGATTTCTAGCGCTACAGTGACTTATTCGGAGCCCGTATTGAATGGAGATAATGTTGCTTCATATAATTTAATCGGAAATTCTATAGGTACTTTGGCAATAGCTAGCATTGCCAACGAACCCATTGGTAGTAATGTTTATGTTCTTAGTTTTAGCGGTAGCCCAGTAGAAAATATTACTTATAAAGATGTCACCATAATGCCTGGTTATCCCTCAGTAACAGATCTGGCAGGAAATGGTGTATCTAGTCAGATACATTGGTTTGTTGATCAAACTGCACCAACATCACTTTCTATAACACCGGAAAGTGGTGCTGTTGCGTTGACTGAGCTGGCCAATATTAGAATTGAATTCTCTGAGCCCATGTCTGCAGATGTTACAGATCCAGCGAGTTACGTATTAAGTGGTGCAGGTGTGGGTGGTCTAACTGTAGGTACGCCAGTACTTGTATCTGGCAATATCTATGATGTGCCTCTAACAGGTTCCGCAGGTGTTGGTGATGTGACATTATCAATCACTCCAACAGATGCTGTAGGCAATGCCGCTTCTGAGAGTATTACATACACCTTTGGTGCGCAGGCTACTATTGCGTCTAAAGCTTCCGGTGTGGCTAGTACGTTAGTGAGTGTTGCTACTGATGGCAGTAGAATAATTGCGATCGCATCAGATAGTGTTAGCACTATTCAAAGTGTTGATGGTGGTGCCAATTGGGGCACTGTCGATGCATTAGCCTGTGGCATGAATCTTGATGAAATTATATATGCGGGAAGCCAGTGGACGACGATCGGTGGTACGAATGCAGGTTATACCGCCGCTTGTAATAGTGCCGATGGAGCTACATGGGTAAACTATAGTGCGGCTAGTGGTACGGTAACTACTACTTATTTTGAATCAACAGGAATTGTGCATGATGCGACGGGCTATGTTGCGATAGGCGTAAATCCACTTGGTTCAATCGGAACACAGTGTTTGCATTCCATAAGTGCAGACGCACAGACATGGCCGGCAACTCCAACCTATTGTTTAAAGCCAGCATATACAAATGTATTTAGTTCTTCACCAAACGGCATTCACTTTGCCAATGGAAATTACTTTATTACAGGCAGTACCCATTTGTTAGGACCTGTACTGTCAGTAAAAGCAGATATTACGAATACAACTGTTTACTGGGCAAATAAATCAGCTTTAACCAGTGCTTACAAAGTTATCCATGATGGGGCTAATTATCTGGTGGCAGGCGCGAATTCTGGTAATACGGGTAGTAGGGCAACCATTGGTGTTTCTGCGGATCTTTTAGCCTGGACATATTTTGCCTTACCAGACATTAACACCTGGCTTTATGACATTGCTTATGACGTCACTGGTGGCTACATAGCTGTTGGAAATGCTGGGTTAATTCTTACCAGTTCAGATGGTTCAAATTGGACTCAACAAATTGCAGTAACCACGGCTGATTTAAATAGTGTGGTGTGGGATGCGACAGCGGGCAATTGGGTAACAGTTGGTAGTGGTGGTACTGTATTGACAGTGACGCCATAATATTTATTTTTTAAAAGAAGGAAACAAGTAATGAATAAAGCAAAATTGTTTATCGCCTTATTACTGCCTGTATTACTTACAGCATGTAGTTTTGGCAAAAACATGGTTAATGTAGAAGCGGTTAAGAAAGTAAAAAGCGTAGCAGTAATTATGTACAGTGTGCCAGAACAAATTGTGTATAGATCGGATGCACGTGATAACTCAACCAGTTTACTGGGGGCTCTGGCAGAGACGTCCATTGGTAATAATGGTGTTGATGCGGCGAATACCGCTGTTAAAACATTTACCAAAACATTACAGAAACAAAATCTTTCTTTTGATGTGATGTCACATGCAGAAGTTGTTTCTAACCCCGGTTTTACAGCATTGTATAGACCAGAGAGTGCAGCAAAAAAACAGGTTGATGAGAGTTTTCTTGGTAAGTCTCTAAGTTTTCTGGGCAGTATGAGCGGTGGTAAAAATTACACTGCAGTTTCTCCCAGTAAAATGAATCAATATGGTTTGGTAAAGGCATGGGCTGGTGATACTGCATTAACCAATAAGGCTGGTGAGCTTGATTATATTAAAAAATCTATCGAAGCTTTAAAGGTCGATGCGGTATTGGTAGTGAATGATATGGGCTTCTCTTTTTCCTGTGAGGCCTGCATAGGTTCAACTGGAGTTGCTTCAACAGGTTCAGCATTTAATGCCACAATGATAACGCGAGCAGGTATCGTGATGAATATACGTGAATGGTTTGCTACCACCGATGAGCAAGGCGCGATGGCGATGGGTATTGTTGATCCAACTGAGCATGAAGAATTATTTGCGGAACATGGTCGTAAGATGGCGGTAGTATTTGCAGATGCAGCTAAAGAGAGTATTATGGGAAAACGATAATTTTTATGGGGTTGTTTTAATGGTAACAGCTCCTTAATGCATACCTGTAAAGGTTCACTTATTTTATAAAGGAGAAAGATATGATTAATTTAAAATTGACAACCACAGCAGCCGCAGCATTGTTGTTGCTTAATGCCTGTAGTAGCGATAGCACTACTACCACGACTACTAGTGGTACCGACATTTCTGTTATTGGAGTGTCTGGCGTTCCTGTTGTGTTAAGTGGTACATATAGTACAGGGTGTTATGGTACTAATGGTGGTTCCGTATTGGAAGGTTTAGTTATTTCAGGTAATACATGGAATTACACTCAAACGTCATATACAGATGGTGCCTGCTCAGCAGGTGCTGTTGTAAGTACTGCTGCGGCAACATTAACCGCGAGTGCAGATCAATCGATTACTGGTTGGTTTGATGGCAATGCCAGTGCTGCAGCGCCTACTGCGGCTGATGGTTCTGGTCCATTAAGTGATACCGAGCCATTTACACCGCTTCTTCTTACTGTTACAAATGTTACGGGTTCATTTGTTGGTCAGGTAGCTGCGGGTGATACATCACCATTGTTCTATGTGGTAGATGACACGGGTGTGAATAATATTTTGTATCGAGATGTTAGCTATGATACAGGTAGCCTTAACGCGCTCACAGTTGATTTTTATACAATGCAATAAAATTATATAATTTTAAATAGCTGTACCAGTTGGTGCAGCTATTTTTTTAAATATATTCGTTAGAATGATTTTGACCTTGGGTGAGTGATATTAACCAATTGTCTATTTCACTAGTAACAAAATCAATATCCTGTTTTTTAGATAAAAGATGATCCGAGTTTTCTAGTGTAATGATTTTTGAATCACCACTAATCCATTCATCGAGTTCTACAGAATTTTTTTCGCTAACCAGCGCATCGTTCACAATGTTAAAGATTAATGTCGGCTTTTGTAATTCCTGCAGGTGTTTTTGCATGTCATAAGTTTTTAAGTCATCGACAAACTCGGGTTCAATAGCATAATTTTGCCCAGCTACTTCAATGCTCGAAGCCTGGCCCTGTTCCAGTAAGGGTAGCGCTTCACCAAAATGATGGAGTACATGTTTGGGTTGGCTGGGTGATGCAATGGTAACAGCGGCTTTAACTTCTTCAGTTTGAATGGCTGCTTCGAGAATAGCAGTGCCACCAAGGCTGTGGCCGATTAGTAAAGTGGGGGCATGGTGATGGGTGCGCAAATATTCGATAGCTGTCAGTACATCAGCGACATTATTGCTAAAACCTGTTTTTGAAAATTCACCTTTACTGCCGCCAAGGCCAGTGAAGTCAAAACGTAATGTGGCATAACCTTTTTTGGCCATTGCTTTGCTGATGCGATAGGTGGTGAGCGTGTCTTTGCTGCAGGTAAAGCAGTGGCAACAAATGGTATAGGCTTTGGCTGGTGAGTCGGGCATTTCGAGACGGCCATCGAGCGTGTGGCCACTACCACCGGGAAATTTTACTTTGATGCTGGGCATGTTTTAGTTCTTATTAACTATGTTCATGTGCATTGTACTTTATTGTGTAATGGGTATGATATGAGAACATGATTCGTTTGAGTATCATGACTTCACCCCTGAGGCGGCTTCAATGACTGAAACCTGTTTGCCTGAAAATAGAATCCCCGTTATTCGTGTGCCCGCGAGTCCTGCTGATGCTAATCCCGGTGGCAGTATTTTTGGTGGCTGGATTATGTCTTATGTTGATGTGGCTGGTAGCATTCCTGCGTTGGAAAGAGCTCAGGGTGCAGTAGTCACGCGTGCAGTAGAGTCTTTTGAATTCAAACAGCCTGTTCACATTGGTGATTTAATCAGCTGTTATGCAAAAATCATTGATGAGGGCAGAACTTCGATCAAGGTGAATGTTGAGGTTTATGCTGAACGGCGAGAGGGTGCTGAGAAATGGTGTATTAAAGTCACGGAAGCGGTGCTGGTTTATGTGGCCATTGATAAAAATCATAAGCCCAGGGCTTTGCCTGTTGAGTAAAAGAATTTGTTCTAACGCTAAATTAGAGATGATTAATATTTTAAACAAATAGACTATCAAATTTATGTGTGTTAGAAATAGCCACTGGAAATAATTTTAAAACAATAAATAACGAAACTTATCATATGAAAACAAAAATCTTGATAGTAGCGAGCATGTGTATGGCAACCAACGCTTTTGCCGGAGGCTATCGAGTAGCTCTCCAGGGACAGAAAGCATTAGGTATGGGTCATACAGGTGTGGCCATGTCTGACAGTTCTGAGTCAGTCTTTTTTAATCCGGCAGCGATGGCATTTCTGGAAAATGATTATGATGTTACTGCTGGGGTCACCTTAATTGATAGTGTCATTAAATATCAGAACCAGGCGGCCAATGTTTATGCTGAAACGGACAACCCCATTGGTACTCCTATCGGTTTATATATAGCCCAAAGACACGATGAGAAACTGTCTTATGGTTTAGGTATATATACACCGTATGGAAACACTGTTGAATGGGAAAAAGACTGGGCGGGTTCTCATCTGGTCAATGATATTGCACTGCATGCCATTTATATTCAGCCCACCATTTCCTATAAATTAAGTGATGACTACAGTGTTGGTTTTGGCCCAACGGTTGTTTCTGGAACGGTTGAATTTAATCGTAACCTGACTACCTCGCTGGTTGATGCCAATGGTAATCGTTCTAATGTCACCCTTAAAGCATCCGGTGTAACAGGTATAGGCTATAACATTGGCTTCTTAATTAAACCGGCTGATGATATTTCAGTCGGCATTAGCTATCGTTCAAAAGTAGAATTAAATGCCAATAATGAAAGTGCCAATTTTGAAAATGTGCCTACTTCAATGCAAACCACATACTTTGATACTACCTTTAATGCTGACCTGGTATTACCAGCTGAGTTAACAGTAGGTGTTTCATACAATATGAGCGAAGATCTGGTGCTGGCTTTAGATGTTAACCGCACTTACTGGAGTTCATATGAAAACCTGGATGTACAATTTAATAGCGCCGCAGGTACATCATATAATCCCCGAAATTATAATGATGCCAATATTCTCCGTCTTGGTGCGCAATATCAAATGGGTGAAAGCCTGACACTTCGTGCAGGTGTTTATTTTGATAATTCACCAATTGGTGATGGCTACTACACTCCCGAAACAGCACGTGCTGATTCTACTGGTTACACCGCAGGTGCGACCTATAAAATCTCTAAACGCATGGAACTGGACTTCTCATTCCTGCAACTGGTGTTTGATGAATTTAATGGATCTTATGATCACTATGACCAGTCTGGAACGCTCATATCATTCGGCGGTGACTACGTATCGTCTGTAACCACGATTGGCTTTGGTCTTAACTACAAATACTGAGATAACAAAAAATGATGCTTATGAAAAATCAAATTATAAAATTAGCAGGCGTGGCTATGGCCTGTGCCGTTGTTTCAGCCTGTGATGCAGATTTTGATAACCCAATCAGTGGCAACACGGGTGATCCTGGTACTGCAGATTTAAGCAAGTTCGTCACTATCGGAGACTCTATAACAGCTGGCTATGCTGATAATACACTTTATCTGGCAGGCCAGGAAAACTCTTATCCTGCGATACTGGCGCAACAGTTTGCAGCCGTCGGTGGCGATAGTAATTTTACGCAGCCATTGGTGAGTGACAACCTGGGCGGTTTGCTTATTAATGGAACACAGGTTTTTGATACCAGGCTTGTATTAGATTTAACTGATCCAACATCACCAAGCACTGTAAATATAGCAGGTACACCCACAATAGAGGCAATTGGTTCTGGTTTGAATGGTACTACCTTCAGTAATATGGGTGTGCCAGGTGCGAAATCGTTCCATCTTGGCGCTGCAGGTTATGGTAACCCACTAGGCTTACCGGATGCAGCAAATCCGTACTTTACAAGGTTTGCTTCAGATCCAGCGACGGCATCAATAATTGGTGACGCTGCGGTTCAGGCTCCTTCATTTTATGTCATGTGGATAGGCAATAATGATGTACTGTCTTATGCGACGAGTGGCGGTAGCGGTGTTGATCAATTGGGTAATCTTAATCCAGCAACATATGGTGCTAATGACATCACTGATCCAACTGTGTTTGCAGGTACTTATGCCAGCTTGGTTGGTGCGTTTACAGCGGCCAACCCCGCTGTTCAAGGTGTATTGGTTAACATTCCAGATGTAAGTACGATTCCTTATTTCACAACGGTGCCTTATAACGCTGTCCCATTAGATCAGACAAATGCGGATGCACTAAATGCCGCTTACCTTGGTTATAATAACGGTCTTCTGGCTGCACAGGGACTTGGTTTAATTGATGCTGCAGAGGTTGCTAAAAGGACTATTACATTTGTTGCAGGGCAAAATGCAGTGGTCATTGATGTTATAAATGATGTAGATATAACAAACTTAACAGCTTCTTTGGTGCCATTGCCTAGTTACAGACAGGCTTCAGCGGAGGATTTATTAGTGCTAACCACAAGTAGCAAAATTGGAACAGAGATGATTCCAGGTAACCCAGCTACTGTTTGGGGGCTTGGCGTTCCCTTAGAGGATAGTGACGTATTGATACCTTCAGAGATCGCAGCTATTGAAGCAGCCAGGACTGCTTTCAATGCTACTATCCAGGCGGCGGCCGATGCTGATACCAGTCTGATACTGGTTGATGCTGAAGCGATTATGCAGGAGATCAGGGACACAGGAATTGATTACGGTACTGGTGCTATTAATGCTGATTATGCAACGGGTGGTGCCTTCTCGCTGGATGGTGTTCACCCAACAGCTCGTGGTTATGCGGTCGTGGCTAACAAGATTATTGAGGCCATTAATGCGGGCTTTGGTGCTACCATTCCTGCCGTCAATCCCGGTGATTACACCACCATCTTTGTTCAGTAAAATCGACACTATTGAGTAATAAAAAAGCCCTCTAAAGAGGGCTTTTTTATTGGCGTAGAAGAAAGCTGGGTTGATGTTCTGAGTTAACAAGCTTGTGCTGGAGTAGCCACTGGAATGCATCTTCGGCATCCTGTTCAAACCATGCCTGTGTTGATCCCAGTCGAAATGAATAGCCCCATTCATCCATATCGCGAAAACCACGCTCACGTCCCATCTCAGGGATGAGTTCTGATAATAGTATTTGCAAATAACAGGTAGCGCTTTCTTCGATAGCCGTACCACCAGCATCGGTGTGCAACTGGCTTCGGCGCTGCTGATCCATGCAAATGTAGTGACAGGATTCGTGCAGTGCAGAATGTATGGGTGTGTCATTGCTGACATAAAGTACATCACCGATTAAACCTGCTTCAGGTGCTTTCCAGAAACTACCGGGTATGGCTTCGTCGGTGTTGACGAGTTTAATTTCTAAACCATAACGGGCAAGTAGGGATTGCAGATGGTCTGGATTGATTTCGCTGTAGAGAAGAACGGCCATAAAATTTTAATCCACAGATGGACGCAGATAAACGCCGATAATAGCAACACAAATTAAGTTTATGTTTTTAATATTTCTTTGCTTGGTAGATGTTTTTCGGTCGACAGTAAATCTTAACAATACAAACATTTAGATTTATCCGCGTTTATCTGCGTCCATCTGTGGAAGATTTCAAATAAATTGATGTTTCTTAAATTCTTCCAGCATGGCCTGTAAAGCCAGTGCGCGGTGGCTGATTTTGTTTTTTTCTTCCAGAGCTAGCTGGCCACCTGAGCAGTCATGTGTGGGTACATAGAAAATGGGGTCATAACCAAAACCACCGTCGCCCTGTGGTGCTTCTAAAATACGTCCCTCCCAGCTGGCCTGGGTAATAATCGGTACCGGGTCATTGTGATGACGCATGAATACCAGCAAACACCAGTAGCGAGCAGTGCGTTCGGCTTCGGCTATGCCCTGTAGTTCGCCCAGCATTTTATTATTGTTGTCGAGATCGCTTGAGTCTTCGCCAGCATAGCGTGCGGAATAAACACCGGGTCGTGCATTGAGCGCATCGACTTCGATACCCGAGTCATCAGAGATGGCGGGCAGGCCGGTGAGTTTGGCAGCATGGCGTGCCTTAATAATTGCATTCTCGACAAAGGTGGTGCCGGTTTCAGGGACTTCAGGTACATCAAAATCTGATTGTGGAACGACTTCAATACCGCAGCCGGCAAACAGTTTATTGATCTCACGTACCTTTCCGGCGTTACCACTGGCGAGTACGATTTTGCTGATTTTCTGAGTCATGCTGGATCTCCTTTTAACTGTTTAGCGCAGCACTTTGCGCTTCAAATAAATCTTTAATGCCTTTTTCAGCTAGTTCTAACATAGCGTTCAGTTCTTCACGATTGTAGGCGTGGCCTTCGGCGGTACCCTGAACCTCGATGAAACCATTGCTGTTGTTCATCACCACGTTCATATCAGTTTCGGCGTTAGAGTCTTCAGCATAATCGAGGTCGAGCACGGGGGTGCCGTTAAAAATGCCCACAGAGACAGAACCTATCTGATGATGCAAAGGGTCTTTTTTGACCAGGCCTTTTTCCATTAAATGTTGTACGGCATCGTGTAGTGCCACCCAGGCACCGGTGATGCTGGCGGTACGTGTGCCGCCGTCGGCTTGAATG
>Ga0224511_10000407_pt1 | contig 20076 bp, 11 predicted proteins | sample SF_May12_sed_USG_2_FD_169988 | JGI IMG/M metagenome (GOLD analysis project Ga0224511, IMG submission 169988) | Sediment microbial communities from San Francisco Bay, California, United States - SF_May12_sed_USGS_8_1 | ecosystem: Environmental > Aquatic > Marine > Sediment | place: USA...
ATTATCACTCGTTTTTCTGTCCAATATGTTTGATGATTAAAATATTATATAATATATGTTGAGTATGAGAAACCAAACGGTTATGACATGTTACACATGTTTATAATGTGTGTACTCAGGTGCAATTAAATGTGCGAATGACAATATGACAACGCGTTGTTCAACAGTTCACTTGGGAGAGACATACTTCACATCAATAGGATGCTGTTTTAACTTTACAACTGGCACGCCGTCGCGAATTGAATAAAAGCGAAGTGTTCTCTGTGCGATTATAAAGTGATTTACAGTAGGCAACACAAACAACTGGACAGAATGGTTTACATGAATAAAAGACGGCCAATAGGTTATTTTGCTTATTATGCATATCATGCCCGTATGTAAACTTGCGATTTGAAGACGTGTGTATGTTTTTTATGTAAGAATGTATTGTTTACAATTGTAGACGCGGGAACTGGGCCAGTGTACCGAAATGACCTCCACCATTAGGGAAGGGGCATCGGAAATGATCGCATCGTCACAGTTCACCTCTTCTAAAGGAAGCACGGTCTGAGTAAGTGTATATGTGTTTTCAGCTCACCTGAGCACTTGCTTTTGTGATCCTTCTTGATTTTTTGTGATGTCTGTCGTCCGCCCGTCCGTGCGTGCGTGCGTCCGTCCGTCCGTGCGTCTGTTAACAATTTCTTTAAACAACATGTCCTCTGGAACCGCTTATTGGATTTTGACCAAATTTCACAGGATGGTCCCTGGGTGGTCCCCAATAAAATTTGTTCAAACCGTTCCAGGTGGTTGCATAAGTAGGTCACGAGATCAAAATTAGGTTTTCAAAATGCAATTTTCAAAGATCTTTTGGTCTAAAACTACATGGCCTAGAGTTTCATATTTGGTATAAAGCATTATCTAGAAGACCTCTACCAAAGTTGTTCAAATTTCGCCCCTGGGGTCAAATTTGACCTTGCCCCGGGGTCACATATTCACATTGAATTATATAAGAAAAATTAAAACGACATCTTCTCTTGAACCGCTAATGGTAGTTTGACCAAACTAAACAGGATTGGTCCCTGGGTGGTCATCTAGCAAAATTATTCAAATGGTTCTGATTGGTTGCATATGTAGGTCACTGGGTCAGAAAATGGGTTTCAAAATGAAATTTTCAAAAATGTTCTTGTCTGAAACTACATGGCCTGGAGCTTTCATATTTGGTATAAAGCATCGTCTAGAAGGACCTCTACCAAAGTTGTTCAAATTACGCCCATGTGGTCAAAATTGACCTCGCCCCGGGGGTCTTATTTTTACATTGAATTATATAAGAAAAATTTAAACGACATCTTCTATTCAACCGCTTATGGTAATTTGACCAAACTCAACAGGATTGGTCCCTGGGTGGTCCCCTACCAAAACTGTTCAAATGGTTCTGATTGGTTGCATATGCAGGTCACGGGGTCAAAAATAGCTTTTCAAAATGCAATTTTCAAAAATCTTCTGGTCTGAAATTACAAGGCACTGAGGTTTTATTTTTTGGTACTTAGCATCATCTAGAGGTCCTCTACCAAAGTTGTTCAAATTACGCCCCTGGGGTCAAAATTGACCCGGCTTGAGGGGTCACAATTTTATGTTGAATTATATAAGGAAAAGTTCAAATGACATCTCTTGAACCGCTGATGGTAATTTGACCAAATTCAACAAAATTGATCACTGGTTGGTCCTCTATCAAAATTGTTAAAATGGTTCTGATTTGTTGCATATGTAGGTCTTTGGGTCAAAAATAGGTTTTAAAAATGCAATTTTCAAAAACCTTGTCTGAAACTGCATGGCCTAGAGTTTTTATAATTGGTATAAAGCATTATCTATAATTGGTCCCAGGTTGGTCCCCTACCAAAATTATTCAAATGGTTCTGATTGGTTGCATAAGTAGGTCACGGGGTTCAAAATTAGGGTTTCAAAATTCAATTTTTTAAAAATTGTCTTGTCTGAAACTACAAGGCCCAGAGCTTTCATATTTGATGTATAACATCATCTAGAGCTCCTTTTTCAATATTTAGTGGACAACATTAGTGGTCCTCTGTAAATGGCTCTACTGTGACCTTTGACCTTATTCTCAGGTAAGCGACCCAGGGCCTTTTGGGCCCTCTTGTTTCAAAATGTCGTGCTTTATGTAAAAAACAACACTGCTGAAGAAGTTTTTTGTATTTATGCTAGTTCTAAATTGAGCTATTTTTATCTTCGCAGGTTAGAGAGCAATTGGCGTATCTGAGTTTTGATGACTCTGCACGTTAGTGTGCTTACTGTTCTGCAACGGGTGAGATTTCATTTCTTCAAACAACACCGTGAACAACAATAATAACTCAGCAACAGCAACAACTCAGCAACAGCACAACCTTTCAGCTGTGAGGCAAGGCAGGTAACTCAAATATAAACATACAGATTTAATGGATTATATCTACACATCACCACCACCACCACCACCACCACCACCACCACCACCACCACCACCACCACCACCGCATCATCATCATCATCAGTAGGAGCAACAGCAGCAACAGCACAACATAGCAACATCAACACAACAGCAGAAGTAGCAACTCAGCAGCAACACTATTGCTTTCCCACTATGATACCAGGGAGGTAACTTGAATATACTTACTCAAACGAAAGTAGCAACACATCACCATTTATCATGAAATATTGCCTTTCCATTTGATTCTAGTTCATTAAGTGATCCTTACATACTGCAAAGATTGTGACTACTCATAACGACATTACATATCTAAATGCAAGCAAATATTGTCTAGCTAAAACTATAAGGGAACATTTAACAATAAGGCATCTTTATTGAAATATAGTACAATAACAGACCCCCTTTAAATAATCAATTAACCATAAACCAGCTCAATAATTTAAGTATCTTCATTTAGTGTTCACATAGTCCTTGACTATATTAAGTTTGACTCTGTTTCAGCTCTACCTGCGTTCACGTCCACCGGTGTTTCCGATGTCCCAGGCACGTATAACATCCGATTCCAGAATGTTATTCTCAACAATGGAGGCGACTATAAATCTTCCACCGGTGTATTTACATGCAATACTCCAGGTCTTTATTGGTTTAGTGAAGCACTGGCCAAAGTAAAGAGTGCCAACATTGGAAGTGTCCTGACATGCAACATACAGATGAATGGCTTCAATAAGATTCTGATGTACACAAACCCATACGAAAGCAGCACTTCCGGATACACTGTCACAGCATCTGCGGCGTTCCAGCTGAGAAAAGGCGATCGCCTAAATATCGGTGACTGTTATCAACCTGAACGCGTGTATCAACGAGAGGCTTCTCACTTCTCGGTCATTTGTGTACACGCAGATGGGTAACATTGGACTGTTGTGTTTACAGTTGAAAGAATGGATACTTCAACAAAATGGACATTTATGGTTGGAATAGAATAATTGAACACTATCAACCAAACACAAAAATATAACGTTTAATTGATGTGTGTCGCTATATACCACGGATTGACCAGGCGCGTATCAAGGCTAACGACCGATCGTCTGTTTGAAAATATACACTGGAAATATAAAATAATCTATTACCGGAGTTCAAAAACAAGTTAATTACTACAAACTGGTCTTGCTTTGCTCGTGGTACAATCTAACCAATAGCGGCGCCAATCGGGCGCACACGGCGAAGCATACCCCTTTCCCCTAACGGCTGCGGTCATATGTTTTAAAGCACTAAACGCTAAATTTTCTCAAATAATTTCGCAAATGATTTATTTTCTAATCTAATTTTATTTAGAATATGGCCAAAACTTGCATTTAATAAAAAAATATATAATATAACCCTCAACAATGATGTCCAACGCATAATATTCTATATTTATGTCTCAAAATATATCATTAAATAACCTAATTGTAAGAAAAAAAGACAATAGAAGTTGCATGATACTACTAACACACTTGGTTAATTTGATGCGACATGTTTTTGGTAATTAGTAAATGAATCGTTGTATTAATATATTATTGTTGTTATTTTCTAACGTTAATTTTATGCACACTATTGTTCATTGCGAGTGTTTTGTCACTCTCTACTATCTCTCTCTTCACTGTTTACTGGTAATGGAAGCAATGATTGCACGATTGTTTTAGCAGATGTGCATTCTGCCAGTTCAGGTGTTGTGGATTAAGTCTCAAGCACACGGTAGTACGTACTGACAATGATATATGCACTAGGCTTTGCTTATCGTTATCGTTAAGTCGGATAAGCTTTACGTGAAAACAGTGGATAGTCAATGTGGAAAAACAGTCTCCAACCTGCTTTAGGCATTTAATACATACATATATTCTTAAGTGTTTTTTCACTTTGCACCAGTTCGTAGCTAAAACTATTTTTTAACTATTTCAACATTTTTGTTAAGGCCTTTTATACACAAGCAATTGAGAATTTGTGTTTCGCAATTGTTATTGTCAGTATCAACCGTTTTTACACTCACCTATTATTTGTTTTCAAGGAACATTTCTCAAACATCTCTCAAATTTCAAAATAATGTCTCAGAGCAGTGGCGACAAGATCTTATAACTGTGAAAGTGCATTGAAAAAAGTCTGCTATAACAACGTAGCTCAGGTTTCTCCTTTTAGACAAAAAGATGTAAATAAATAGGAGCTGCAAGAAAAAATATTATTATTATCATACACGAATACCTTAAAAAAGATTAAAGTGTCTTAATGTATTGTAATGTTGGGCTGGCAAACACAACATTGCAATCGTGGGTTGTGTTTTGCTTGTTCAAAATATAATTTCAGTTGTTGATTATTTAATGGAATGTCAGAGATATGCGCAGGCGAGGCCCCATACACAAAAAAGTCGCAAATATCAATTAACCAAACTACTTTAGAGTTCCACATGCTCAGAACAAGTGCGGGTAGACATAACACCATGACAAATAGCATATTTGAATAGCTGAATAATGGCATATCTTTATATAACTGGCATAAATCCAGCCTGTTGTGACAGGTACGATAGGTTAAAGTGTTTTATGACCGTGAAAATGATCACTGTTCCACGTTCCCACCAAGAACACGTGGGCAACATTAATGTAGGCTAGCATTGCTCATTAGTTTGTCCACATTTAATGTTGCTAGATTGTGGTGCTTACTTTAACTATATTTCCGATTTGCTTCAAATGTTACTTGACAAATGCCATCACAGAAAGTGAAAATACACATTGAAAGACATTTTGTGTGTGCCCTGTGGTTCTCTCATTACAGAGTTATGCCCCCTTAAACATAGTAACACTTTTACAATTTTGTACAAGGTCATATTGCGGTGGTCAGTCAGTCTACGAACCATCGCACCTGGTACGGCTGTACTTTCCGAGAAACTTCTCGAGGTTAACAGTTGTTTACCCCACATGCCATGTAATTGATAATTGAAACACTATACTAAATTATGCATTGCCATGTGCTTTATTTTATAATGCAACTTGCACGCATGTGATATTATCGCAAATTACACAGGTTTATTTTAATAAATGTAATTAAGTCTATTAGTTGGTCAATAACCTGGTTATTGAAATATCCCAGCAAACAGAGCTAGAATTACGGTTCCTAGAAGTGATGAGCCATTTCCTGTTTTGTACTAGTTGTACCTCCACTTCAAGAGTATTTATGTCCCCCCCCTCTCTGGCCTTGCAACTCATATGTTGTACTGCTACGAATATATCTTAAACCCTACCTGTCTGGTGCCGTCGATTGTAAATAATGAAAAGCGGGCACGAGTAGGGGAAGCTTTGCTGCTGTACAAGTATATTACATTCCTGATTATTACGTTTGCTAGAAAATTCATATAATGATTAATTTTAGAGACGAGCTAAGTAAATTCAGTACTCTGGAGACCCACATAATTATACAAAACAAACTAAATTTATAAAAGTCGAATGATAGCGCCAAATATTTATTTAATACGGATACAATAACGACATATGCACACACATTGAATCATGTTTTAAACTGACTGCATGAGATGGTATTACATGCAGTTTGTAAAAATCAATAACACCAGATGCGTGTACTTAGTGTTTGGCTTTTTGTTATTTTTAAAACAAATTGTATTCTGCATGTGTTTCCAAAATATTTTAACAATATTTTATCGTTGTGTATATGTGTACATTTAAATTGCTTGATATAATTTAAAAATTAAATGTATTAAAGGTACGAGTAAGCCTTTATATGCTGTAAGAAATGTCAACAATTTAGAAAAAATAATTAGGAATAAAGTATGAGAAATATGCACTCTAACACTTTAACACGCTACATGACATTAAACAGCAAAATACAGTGTCGAATTATAAAAGATGATTTCTGCTGTCGTGATTATTTCTCTCTTACATTATGTTACCACTTAATCTTATTGACACCATATACATCAACATGATTTGTTTGTTATCTTTTGTTTTGCGTTTGTTGATGTTGTTTTTTAGTGAGTTGTTATTTTGAATATAAATAATTTCCAACACATGAATTACGTTGTAGATGTTTAGTAGCAAATACGTGACAAAAACTGTACATTTGATACAACTGTACTATGTCTTTTTTCTAAACTTCATAATAAAATTTGGCGTGTACCTGTAAATTGGTACATATTGGCCTCACACCGATATGAGGATTCCTTCTATGAAAATAACAACTGCTGCTGTAAACATGATACTCTTGGAAATCCTCCGCGGGAGAGAGAAAAGTAGTTCCAGGGCAAACTCCGAATATGTCAGAATTATTTAGACGATCGACTGCGTTGAGCTTACACGTTCTATGTTTTGCTACATCTAGAGTCTAGTATAACAATAAGATGCACTTCAAGGTGTTGTTTGTGCTGGTGTTGGTGGTCGTCTGCGCGGCCCACCCCGGAGAGCCACAGTCGTGGCTGTCAACGCTTTTTGAGTTGGTGGAGAGGCTTGTGGGGACGGAGCAGATAGTTAAAGCCACGGATGTCAAGGTCAACTCGCTGACCGATGCGGTGTCAGCAGGCATCGACAGGTTAAATGGCGTTGATGAGAAACTGACAAAGTTGCAGACACTTGAAGACGCGATGTCAGTCAACGTGAACAAGATGGTTTTGTTAGAAGAGGAATTAAAGAAGGCACGGGATGATGCCGCCTCTGCCAAGCAAGAACAAGCAGCTATCAGAGAGATGGTGAACATTTTAGTGGCGAGCGACCACTCCAATAAAACAGGTTTGCTCGTGTTTAAATCTTTAGCGTATGTTATTAAGTAAAGTAATTGTCTTTGTTTGATAAAGCGTTGCAAATAACTAATATTATAAGTTTTAGTGTAGTATTAAATGTTTACGCTAACTTGTCAATGTTTCAGATAAAATAGCGTTTTACGCGACACTATCGGCAGACGTGCGGAAAAAGCCTGCCGGACATGTGATTATTTTCAACAAGATTACAACAAACCTGGGAGGAGCCTATGACGGGAGCTCGGGAACATTCACAGCTCCCGTCAATGGCGTCTATGTGTTTTCCTTAACCATCAGATTGTACGGATACTCGGGATATACATATCAAGGAACATTTCAGCTCATGGTTAATGGAGCTGTTCAGTTGAGTCTTTATCCAGACACTCATTCTCAAAGTAATAAATTTAGCAGCGCGTCAGGAACGGCCGTGCTCACCTTAAATAAGGGAGATACAGTGCACGTGGCGTCTAAAGAAAACAACAATTACATTGAAGGTGATGAGTATAGTAGTTACTTCTCAGGCTTTCAGCTTAAATAGGTAAAATAAATGTTAACAAAAGGGCAACTTTCTAAGTGTGAGGTCTACAATTCCTAATTGGCACCTCACAATGAAAAATACACAAATTTGCAATAATATTTTATAAAAAAAATTATTACACAAACAAAATGTATAAATTTTATATTTAACTAAAACTTTAACAACGGAGTTTTTAAAAATGCTGTTAAAGTAATGATACATTAATTTTTAAAAATGTAAAGGGAAATAAGTTCGAACTGTTTTATCTCCCCTTAATATAATATGAGTGTAAATTGTTTAATCTTGTTTCATAACTAAAAAAAATGACAAAAAGTAAAAAGCGGTCTGGTCATTACTTTAAGAATGTAAACTTCTTAACTTATACTAAGTTTGTAATGCTTCTGTATTGCTGCAAATTTATGTTTTAATTAGGATTTGTAAACCTTAAGTTATGTGTAATTTCAATTACTTTGTAGCACATTATGGACACTGTGTTGTCTCTAGTTCAAGTGTTTATACATGTACTTATTTTTGATGAGTGTTTCAGCATCAAGATATGTGTTTTTAAATGCATGTCATAGATATATAAATCACGCCTGTATTAACTTTATGGGAATTAAAATAAAGATACGCAGAAACTGTTCTATTGTTTTTGTTCAAAAATATTAATCATTGAAAAGCTTTTCAAAAAAGTATGCTGCATACAAGGCAGACTAAGTCAGGTTAAAATGGCACCACGACGGTATGATCGGCATATAACACACCCAACATAACAAGAAACATACCGGGCAAGCGTAACAAACAAAATAAACTAGTTGTTTTAATTAAACAATATGTTTTAAACACATTATATAAGGCACGGGTTTAAGACACGTTAAGTTAGTGACGTAATTAAGATTAGTTTAGTAAGACAAACCTAGTTAGGCACGTTTTAAGACTAGTAAATAAGAGTCGTTAATTCGACATTTTAAAAAAGACACGTTTCTCTCATGTTAAATACATATTAGGCTGGCTAAATATTTATTATTTGAACCGAATTTTGCTTTCAAGATCGCCCACAAAAACTGACAAGTTTTGCTAAATAAGTATAACAATGTGTCTATTGGACGTTTCAAACTACCAAAGTTTAGCTTTTTATGTTAACTACATGTAAATATTGACAATTAGTAGGAAAATCATGATAAACATCTCCGTATAATCATATTAACCACGTCTGTATTACCATATTGAAAATTAAAATGAAGAGAACTCGAAAGCTGTAATTTTGTTTCATGTTCAGGTATGTAAATTGAAGTGTTCAACGCAAACAAATGGTGCTTACAAGGCATACTAAGCCACGCTTACGAGCACAGCGACAGCATGGCCCGCACAAAAATGTACACAGTTAGCATAACAAGTAACACACATAACAAAACCGAAAAAATATGTTACATGAATTGTTTTAAGATACGTTAAAGTAACCTACAAGTATTTTACGATAAGTTAAGTAAGTTGCATTTAAAGACACGTTTTGTAAAACACATTATTATATAAGTAAGACACGTTTGTGAGACGTAGATGTTATTATCGGCAGTTATTAACAGCTGATAATATACTAATTAGTCACTTAAAGTCCAGAATGTCTACAGTGGAGTTTACTATTTCTTTATTGGAACTTTGCAATACAATGCGGCTGTGAAATGTTGCTCCGTACTTCATCATTGTGTTGTGATATTTTCTGGATCTTTGTGTCAATGGTGTTTACGTTTAAAAATAGAGTCCAGCTCATGCCCTAGGCGGCGTCAGTGGTGTGACATATTCTATTACCACTGCTGAACAGCTTCAATAAAACCGAGGCTGCTTTCTGAGGACTTTTCTTTTCATCCGATTACTTGACCTGTTCAAGGGTATCGTAATGAAACTTTACTTAAGTGTTTATTGTGGTGTTCACCGTTCTGAAAGCGAATTGACTTCAATGAATTGCCACATACTTTATACAGTACGCGACCTTTTAATGTAACCAGCCGATGTGAAAAGTCAAAATAAGCACACTAACACTTAACACGATTTAATTTGTCGACATTATGCGTTTTATTAAAATAAGAGCAATTGCTACGTTCATATTATCAATTAGTGGCAGATACGTCTATTTGTCTCAAGGATGTCGAAACACAACATTTTTCTGAAGCTTTTGGCATATAAGTTAGGAAATAGCAATTGAAGTTTACAGAACATATTATTAAGTCAACAATGGTTGGAGAGAAATAACAGTAACAAGTACCTATGCGTCATACAATCGTTGATACTTAAAAGAAACTAAGGACCAGCCTCGATTATATTGTCGGCAAAACAACACTCTTTACTAATAACTTGGTCGCCACACATTTTAATTTGCTACGAAATAAAATCTTAGTAACTTTGTTTTATTTTTAAGTAATGAAAGAATAATAACCAAAAATATTGTTTTCATTTACTGTTAAACACCTAATTTCTTTTGATCATTTAAGAATGACTATTAGCAAACGTGCTGACAATATCAATTCAATAGAGAAAGTCAGAGTGGCGTGTATCGGCTTATAAAATACGTCTTGTGTGTGTCCTGCTAATGTGTCCCAAATTACATAATAAAGGTCCCACGTGGCGTGTATATGTGAACTAAAACCTTTAGGTGAAAACAATTTAATAGTAGACCGTCATACAGTGTACCGTGCGTCTTATATTAGCTCAAGGCAATGGGTTTATTCATTGCCGTAATAACTAGTCCTGATTTAATTAATAACTGTGTGGGAAAAGGTCAATTGTCTTCAGGGTGTTACATCGGTCGGACCATCATAGACGCCGCCCGGAGTGAGACGCAATACTCTACTGAGTTCCAAGACATAGATCGGCAATGCGCAGTCCCCGGTGTCAGATAGTCGCAGGTTAGGCAGGAATCCGCGCAGCTGTGGAACCACCAACTGCCTTGCAAGTATTCGGCGCACGAAATTGGGTTCGAATCATGATCGATGACGGGATGTAAAGAGGAAAAGCCGAATCCGCTGTGCCCGCTAAGTGAGTCGCCTATCAGGGATAAATATAAATAAATATATTTGACGGTAATAACTAGACTAAATGTATTCTTAAAATGGCCACTTTTTAGAACAACGTTTCAAAGTTAAACTATATACTCGTACATGTTTGTTAATGGTATCATCTAAAACAACAAGGCGATGCACTGTTACAGAGAGATAAGCAGAGAGAGCATTCCAGAGACTGAAGCAAATGTTTTCCAAGAGAATGCGTTTAAAGCCCTGAGAGAGACCTATTGAAACATTTTAAATCACATATTTTCTCATTAAAGACAAATCATTATTGTTCAGCATACACACTGTATGTTGCTATTTCATAAAAGAACAAATAGTCGCTGTGAACTTGATCTTTGACCTACATACAACTATGAATGTACAAAACTCTTTTTTCCAGATGAACATATATATTACACGTTTTAAACGAATTTCCAACCAACATAAGTCTTTACAAGCGTTGACAAATTAAGTTCTTTTATCTTAACAGACATTCGTGCATTTCAACGGTAGACCGTCTTTCGGAGTTAAGGATATGTTTATAAAGGTCATAGCAAAGCTACTTCATAACAAGAACTAGCTACCAGCTGTATTTATCATACCTGCGGTTCCGTGCGAGTGACCGACATGCAACGTAAATTCCTTGAGTGGACCGATTAAGAAGTCGTCGTATACCTGGTAAAGTAAAATAATCGAGACTTAACAAGATTACATTTGAATGGGCTAGGGTCACTAACTATCAATGTCTGCCCTGTCAATCGGATTCCTGCCATCATGGTGCATGTTAATCACATCGCGTGTGGAAGCATGGCTATTTGTCTATTACATGGGGGAAACTTACGGAGGAGTATGAAATAGTTAACGAGATTCATCGAGATCTGGTCGTGTAGTACTTTAAAAAGAAAATGTTCGATAATCTGTTTTTTTCTTTGTTGTGTGAACTCTTAAAACATGTACATGTATGTGGACTGACAGCCCTTGAAACATTATTAAAATATCGGGGTGGGTATTTCCGTCAACAGTAATATCAACCTGGTAAAAATGTTTTCCAGAGGCATCGACTAGCTCCACGCGAAGCTGGTATCTCCGTCCGTCACTTGTCAGACTGTGCATGGCTTCAAGACCTAGAATATATTCAGTATGATGAGTTAATCACTGTTGCTGTGAAAGTATAATCAGCATGTGACACATGCATGCTAACACATGACTTTATCACTCAACATACTTAAATATAAACATATTAACATTAAATTAAACACGTATTTGACTTTCATTTCATTTTTAATTTTTATCCCTCGCAATTTCTGTTCTTGTACATGGTAAAAAGTCACCTGTAGGTGCCGAATGTTAAGGTATGTAGTGACAGTGCTTTCTCGCAGAGTCAAAACAAAGATGCTGCTGCGTAACAAAGTTCTACGAGCTCAACGACATAGTATACGTCAAATATCAGTATTTACGGTTAGTTTTGGTCTCTCAGTATAAGTAGGTAAGCATATAAATTGGACTATAATCTAAAGTGCGATTTATTCAGTTTTCAAAAACTATTATAAAAATTATTACACTGTAATTGAACAAAAGGTTATATGAATGTTCTCTTTAAAGTGTACATAAACTACTCACCCATCCAGAACTCAGTCCGAGGGTCACCGAACCCGCCTGCATAGTCCGACATCGTTCTGCCGGTAAAATCAACCTGACCGTTGTTTCTGTTCATTATCATCTACAAAATAAGACATTTAACGTTCGCGTAAATTTTTTACAATGAAGTACTTTTAAAATGTGTAAAAGAATATTATCCTTCTTCCGTAAAGTGCATGCCTGCGAGTGTTTGGGTCCATTTGAATACAATTAAGTTTATCTAAGTTACATCCTTATGATATTCAATACTGGAGCTAACACAACATACTAAGTGCTTTAATGTTTTAATTTGTTTGATACAAAAATCAACACATGTATCATTTTCTGTGTTTTATTTTAAAAAAAGATACCAACGTTATTATCGTAACCAGGCTGACGTTTTGAACATTATTTTTGACTGCCTTATTTGTGCTTGTTTTAATCTAGTTAATCTTGAAGTGGAACTGACAGATAAAGTTAGATTTACGTCTGTTATTAATTAAGAATTAATTTCATGCTGGGTGCGTTCAAGGAGATCCTGAACGCAATAGTAAAACAGTCAAATTCATGAAGCGCGATAGCCTTGAATCGCCTTGAACGCAACCAGAATGACATTAAATTCTTATATTTACATTCTTATATAAACAAATGTGTTATATTAAAGTTTACTTTACATGCTATTGCTTTGATTTGAGTGAATAAAATAACCTTTTTAGCGGGAGGGAAGAAGATGTTCGTCCACATTCTATTTTTATTACGATCTACACATTGTAAAATGAACATCAAAGTTAATAATAGTTTTCTAAAAATTACGGGTCACAATTAAAAACTGTAATTGTAATATTACTAACACATATAACTTCACTGGGGCACAACTAATGAACGATGTCGTTCGAGTATTGATTTTTATTGTGCTGTGCTGCAATATTGTCCAGTGCGGTGCGGTTTACTGACTCATTGTTTACATTACGTGGCAATATTGAAACAAGTTTAAGTGTTTTTCTGCAGCTGTTTACTCCAAAGAATGAAGAGATAATAAATATTTCATGTTTAAAGCTTCAGATTATGTAGAACAAGTACGTTCGTTTTATGTGTGCAGTATTTGTTAAAGACAAAATGATGTTAAAACTTAAGGAAATAAAAAAGAAAGTCAAACAGAAGGAAGTGAAGCGTCAGGATTCCGTTAGAAATTGTCTTGAAATCAAACTTTTATTTTTTAATTTTATTTATAAGAATAAACTATTAAAGGTTTAAGCACAATAGCAATACACTTTGCGAAATATGTGAGAATCTACTTCATGATGTACTAGTAGGTCCAGATGTTTGTTTGTCAATAATAAAAAGTTCATAAAGTAGAATGTTATAAAATCCCTGCGCCAATGATAAGAAATTTCCTTAAGAAGGTTTTGATCGCAATCGTTTTCAATATCAAAATGCAATTCGAATGTTAATATTGCCTTATAAGCCATTTTCTCTGTCTTTCTACAGGAATTGCCAAACTGCCGACCCCAGACTTTAAAATCCCACTGTGTTCTTCTATTGTGATATTGTTCAAAGTTTCTTTGTTTTTGTAAAGACCAATCTACATGTGTATACTGGGCACGTTTAAACTTTCATTTCATTATCAGCACGGCAGTTGTGGGGGCTTAATATAGGAAGAGGGTTTTATTTTCCCGTGTCCCTGTGACGAATTCTGATTTTTATCAAATAATATTTTAATGAAATTGTGCTAAGATACCTAATAAAAACTATCAATGTCTAACAATTATTTAAACCGAAATAGTTGTTATATATTTATATATTTTAATAGTGTTTTGGAATTATATGTCCCTCGATTTTTTGTTTTTACCGGAACGACAACACAAAATGGAAATTATTAGAAAATCATTAAGCTCAAACAGACTTTTGATACTCATTATACATAAGGTCAGCCATTGAACAAACATTTTGACTGGGATTAATTTCTGATATTATTTACATAGAATTACGTTCACACCACACAGTTCGAAATTAGTTCGAGTATGTTTTTACCCTGTCATTACCGAACGGTGTCTACCTGGTTTAATTTTGTATTGTGCAAGTTTTCGTATATGTCTATATGTTATACAGTGAATTCTCGATACAACGACACCAGCGTTTTCCAACAAAAGTGTCGTTGTATTGAATATGTCGGTATACTGAATTACATAGAGACGAGTTACATTACTAATGAAAGAAATCTGCATTATTGTGTTAGTATTCAAAATGAATATATTTTGTATATTTACTACCGCGTGTTGTTTTCGTTCTTTCTTTCGTTATTGCAATTGCTATATATCCTGGTGTTATCCTGCGGTTTAAAATGACACTGATGACGTTTCGTCACGTAAATTACATTTCATACTCACGGTCCAACCTCCGCCATCCGTTGTCATGTCACAGCGCACGTTCTGTGGAGTCGTCTGGCCGTAGAGGACGATCAGGTAAATGTCGTCACCATTCGGACTAGCAATATTGTTGTCTTGAATCACCTTGCAGTCCTGAATCACTGTGATAATACATATAATTTATATATATCGCCTTTGAATGGAACCCTTTTGTGATGAATGAATAACGTAAAATAATAGTAGGGAGCATCATTGAGTTCGGCCACATCCAGCAGTTTTAGATATCAATTAGGCGTTTATCGTTTATCTGCTGGGTAAATATTTTAATGTGCCAAACCACAGAGAAACTTCGGTGCCAAAAGTAAACACAGAATAAAAGAAATAAAAAAATATAGATAACAGTCATAACATTATATTTACGTTTATCGCAGTTGGCTCCGGAGTACCCCCTATCACACGTGCAAGTGTAGGAACTGCCGCTGGCCAGACAGACTCCGTGGAGACACGGGGAACTCGTGCACGGGTTGTAGGCTGAGGATAGAAAAGTAGCAATAGGCATAATGACTACATTGTACAATTATAGACATTAACTATGTTTACATCTACGTATTTTGTTACATTTGCAATTTTTACATCTTTCGACTAGAAGTGGTATACATTGTGCGTTTCTGACCACGAAGTAATGAGAAACTGTCAAATGTCTATGCATGTAAAATTCAAGGACCTTGAATTTGACAGGTCTCCAGCAATTGCTTACTTTTGTTGAAACAGTTTGGTCAACAAATTGGCTGTTGTTTGTTTGCGTTTCTGTGAAAAGCATCGAAATATTGCATTGTCATCGAAATATTGCATTGTTTGAGAAGAATTATAACGTTGTCAAGATATAGACATTGTATCGTTTAATGATCGTGCGTGTTTGTGTCATGTAATTTTGTAAAGTACGGAAAATCGTATATTCTAGTTATTATTATGTACTACAACAACATTTACAATAAACACAAATGCATTGATATACAATTTATAAATTATAGCAATTGTGTTCAAATAACTCACGTGCATCACAAAGAATCCCCACGAATCCAGGGTCGCACGTGCATTGGAAGCCTTTGCCGGGCAACAGAGAGCACGTGCCCTTCTTACACGGCTGATAGTAGCACAGGTCAACTAGAAATGCAAGTGTTCCATTAACTGTCTTCTCTATGCACCGTTCCGAAAAATTGCAAACTCCACCCAATGCGGTAGATTTGCTTTGATCTTGTGAAGGCTTGTGAAGGGGTCTTTCTTTTGTGTTTTCTAGGTCAGATTGTCACCTAACAATTTAATACTAGTCTTTTGGATTAAAATTTACCATGTACTATTATAAATGATAATGATTGACATTTGCGGAACGGACCATTAGTAAGTCATGTTCCTTGTAAAATATACGGTGATGTATAAAACAGTAATGCCCTATTCAAATCATTCTTACATTTTCTCCATTCGAAGAGGCTGTATTTTCAAAGTTTTTTTAAAATCCATTAAAAAGCAACGGCATCTCGTACGATGACAGGCAGCTAAACTGCAAGTCATATTTACGATCCCCAAAGGACCGGCATATTTTCACTTGCGAACAATGGTACAAGATTTTGCTATCAGTCATGTGTTTAAGAGCATTTTTGACGCTTGTAACGTTAACATATACGAACAAGTCAATGTATTGTGAAACAAAAAACGCTGGTTATGAGTAGCTGACAAGGAGATATTAAATAAAGATCGCTCCTTAACGAAAAATTTTACTATTAAATTTATAAACAATATTAATAAACAACAATTAAAAATACATAAAAATCATTTTGCGGTTTTTGACACAAGCTTGTTAATAAACCAGTAATGTTATATTGAAATATATACATACCGCGATTGCACGTGGTTCCGGTAAATCCCACAGTGCATGCGCAAGTGAACCCGTTGCCGGTTCCAGGTATACAGGTCCCGCTGTTGTTACCAATGCGTTCTTGTTTTGTGCCCGACTGTTTGTGAACGACACTTAAAATAATATGACAAAAATATGTATTCGGGGAATGTGTTGTCTTCATATTTTTATACTGACTTGCAATTAACAATTACAGTCGGTGTTAATATCCTGTTACCCACATCAATTCATCAAATATAAGCAGTAAGGACTGTGTTTGTTTCATTTTTCACTAAAGCTTTAGCGAACACATTTTAAGATTTAAAAACCATGTTATAGATCTAATATGTTACGATAAATGAGCTGGCTGGGTACCTGGCTGTCAAATATGTTGCACTACGAGTGGTGGGAAAGTTGAGAGGCGAAATTGCATGACTGGTGGTGAGATCTTGGAGCTGACTCGATTAAGTATTATAGCCGAGATCTTGACTGAATGAACGCGAGCGCCATTTAGTATTTTGCCGCTGCTGGCCCGGTGGTGTTAGCGAAAAGAGCTTGATAACTGAAGCATTGTGTGTGGGCGCCGCCATGATGGTTTTGACTAGTAGACTGACACACGGGATTTTACGGCACAGAGTTGCAACTAAAGCTGTAGTGGAGAACCGGTCTACGCACTAGGATATACCCTTTAAATAAAAGTCTTGTGAATTTCGTTACTATATAGATGGTGTTGGTGTGCAGCATTTGTATGGGGGTAGGAGATATTTCGAGCCGTCATCGGTGCACACTAGTCGAGGTTTGTAGCGTTGTCTTGCATCTTGTTTGCGAATATGTTGTTTTCTTTTGGAGTTTATTTTTAACGAATGGTGCCAATCGGAATCCCTCGTCGACGTCTTCGGTTATTTTCCGACAGGACGGAAATGGCCGATTTCTTACGACTGGTGTGGTGCGCGCAAAACAGGGTAAGATTGTGCAAATGTGTGCGGTGTCAGTTATCTGCCCCAAGTTGCTGGTTACGCGTACGTACATACGGCAATGTGACCATTAGTATACACATCTGGGGCAACTGAGTACACGAACGCATTATAATACACAATTTGTTCTGATTCTAAGTCATTCTAGTGGTTGTGCGCACTTTTTTTTTCGTGAATAAGCTTCACGAGGCCATACCATAATGATTAAATAATCAGAGTGCAGTAAAAGCTGTTGCTGTTTTGACAATAACACCAACATGCAAGTATTTATGAAACGAATGACAGTGCACTCGTCATTAGGTAACTGTTTTCAACAATCACAAGCATTCGAGTGTGCTTTAAGAGGCTGTGAGATATTTTGGTTAAGGGTTAGGGTTAGGGTTAGGGTTACGCTAGGGTTTTGGTTATTTCCTAAATGCAGCGCGATCCAACTCAATGTGTGGGCTTTTTGTATAGTCGGGGTACATTAAAATTAAACGATATGTATTTTTCTGGCGAATGTATGCGAAAAGCCACCGAGACGCTTATATGTATATTACGACCTACACTCAAATGTGATTAACTCGGGACTGCATGGGCCGATTTGGCTCATCATGGGCTTGTATGAATTGCAAAGATGTGCAGCAAGTGACAAAATTACTAATATGGACCTCTGACCAAAAATGAGTGTTTCAGATTGTTTTGTTCCCTGGCAAGTTGAATTCAGTAAATAAGATACAGTCGGAGAGCGTATGTTGCCATCAAATGACCATACCATGACCGATTTCAACAAATGAGGGCTCGTTGGATTTCTCTTGGCAAGGCGCACACGAATAATTGTAGAACGTGTTGATTTAGACCGGAAGTGACGTAAACGGACACCAAAACCGCCTGTTAAGCTCATGTTTCGGTTCTAGTGTCACTACTCTAAACTGTTTATATGCGAACTAGGAATTTTAGTTCGTAAAATTACTAGAGCGTTCAGAAAATTTGCTTTTTGTAAGCACATTGACGTTAGATTTGTCAATTCGGGTGGGTCTAGACGTTGTTTAACGAAATCATTGCATATCTTTTTCAATAACGATATCACTGAGTCAACAATGCCACAGATTATCAAGTTTTAGGCTAGCCTTCATGTCTATGGGTCGTGTGATGCCAATAAATGCTTTCATATACGGAATACAGTGAGATAACTAAATATCTGGTTGTTAGCTGTTTCATTGTTTAATAGTTATCTGTAACCGGAAATCATTTTCCACAGCACTCATATTTTTCGTGTGACAACTTCAGCGCGTTGCAAAATGACATTAAAAATGAACAGTTTCTAGGCAAGCCTTTGGTTTTAGGTAAATACATTACATGCATTTAATCCCTTTTTGCATTATTGATAACCATATTAATTAGTTTGTACCAACTATTTCGCATTTTTAATTAATTCGCTGTTTAAAATCTTTCTCATTCGTACCTTTATCATTCGTACATTTTTGCTTTCGCTATCAATCGCTATCATTATGATTTCTTCTTCTATAACTCTAGACATTTTGTTATAATATGACAGTATGGTAAGTTATTCAGTATTTTACCATATTTTGCATTATTTTTTTAAAGTATTCAAGCCATTTGCCTTACGGTACTCGTCCAATGTTTATACTCTCATCTCACCATGGTGTAAGTCTAAATAATGAAATCCAACACTTACGTGGCATTTCTATCATACGTTAAATATGTGTCATTATTTCTTTTTAAGTACTATCGGTTTTGAAAACCATTTTTTTACATCATACTGAATCTCTTAAACAATATTTGTACATGTAAACTGTCTATGCATTTTAATCTGTATTATTTTATTTAAACTGTATGTTTCAGTTTTATGCAACCCAAATTCACAGCCGAAGAATCCAGAATGTCAACCGTTAGGTATAACTTTTTACTAGTTTTATCTCTTAAGTACTGGTTTATGGGCTTATAAATGCAAATTGATGAATTTTCTGCGAAAGCGAATTCATTACAGTACAAATGCAGGATTACACAGCTGAGGTAATTTTCAAAACTTTGCTTTTTTACTTTTGGAATGATTCCACACGCCCCTTAGTTTTTGTGCTTGATGCCTAAATCTCGAACACTACTATACCGAACTAAACTTACACAGACAATTTAAAGGGGCATTGTCTGATCTTTTTATCAGCTATTTATCAGCTATTCATTGACTATTTTAGTATCAAGTAGTATTTTATCGTCAAAAAGAATGAAGTAATAACAAAATACCGAAACATATTGCAAAATACGCCAAAAATGTATTCACGATAATTACCGAATTAGTTGATGATTGCCCATAAAACTCGGTTATTGCAGATTAGATGGTGTGGTGTAGCCCACTCTCGGAAGTTTACGGAGAGTGTTGTTTTCCGAAGAAAAAACCGACGGGTTCTGATTGGTCTGACGCTAAATTTAAATCGTTGCCCTCA
>Ga0224511_10000408_pt1 | contig 20073 bp, 9 predicted proteins | sample SF_May12_sed_USG_2_FD_169988 | JGI IMG/M metagenome (GOLD analysis project Ga0224511, IMG submission 169988) | Sediment microbial communities from San Francisco Bay, California, United States - SF_May12_sed_USGS_8_1 | ecosystem: Environmental > Aquatic > Marine > Sediment | place: USA...
GCCTGCCTGCCTGCCTGCCTGCCTGCCTGCCTGCCTGCCTGCCTGCCTGCCTGCCCGCCTGCCCTCATACTTGCTTGCCCGCATAACTGCCTGACTGCCCGCCTGCCCGCATACTTGCCTGCCCTGAATTTTTTTCTTTGATCTGTTTAAAAGGATCTAGGGTTGAAATTCAGACAAATATGGTTGAATCCAAGGTGGGAATTTTTACTTAAAAATGCAAACATGTCATATTCCCTTGGTACTGCCCGCCATTACCACCGTGGGCAAAGTAATGATAAATGCATCACGTTTTGACGCAGCGGTGGCTCAGTGGTTAGAGCGTTCGGCCCGTGAGCGGGAGGTCGTTGGTTCGATCCCGGACCGCGTCATACTAAAGACGTTATAAACATGGTACCAGATGCTTCCTTGCTTAGCGCTCAGCATATAAAGACAGGTCTGGCGTATCTCTCCTCTCAAACCTCGTTCAACAAAAAGAGATGAATACCATCTGGAATGAGCGGTCGGGTGAAAAATATAAGTTGGAAACACTTGTTTCGCAATCGAACTTAAATAAATAAGTTAACATAATTAGTGTTGTTTGGTTTGCTAAGTGTTTCGAAACATACACTGCAGTGAAAACTTCCTTATGACATTATTTTCCGTATCGTCTTCCATTTCAGGTTCAACTTTTATATAGACGTTTCTTAAACGCGGACTGTAGGCAATCTTACCAAAATCAAACGGTATAATGTCTCTGTCACTTATCTTCGTATATTGAATGACCATGGTATATCGCGTATATTTCCCCTGACTAGAATCTGACATTCACCCACTGTCAAAATGTGAAATGGCCCGTCCATTTCGGGGTACGTGTAGTTCCGCCACACTGTCAGATCGTCAGATGGTATAGTAAACATATGTGTCCAAACATCACATGCATAAACTTTAAATGTACCTCATGTTTGTGATTCTAGTTACCAACTTTGGTTTATTGCATTCGCAGACGAATGAGTCCTGGCAAACGGCAGTTGTTTGTGGCTGTTTAAAATGTTTCTATTGTTCGGTCATATACTTTTTATTAAGCATATGTCAAAAAGTCAAGAGCGAACCGAGCACGAGGAAAAATGTTTACGAATTTGAGATTTTTTGTAGTTTTCTTGTGTTAAATGGTAGGAATTCTAAATACAAAACATGCACGCGTAATATGAGATTAGGGGTTTACCCTCAACTGTGCCATAGCCCAACGACTTGATAGGCAACTACAAGTGCCCACAAACACATGCTTTACATTAGTTAAATGCAATTAAACAGTCTATGTTAATACTGAAATGCTCATACTGTTCAATTTTTATTCAACTTACATAGGGATTATAAGTGTCACAAATCACCAATACATTTAATTTACAAAAAATATATCCATTCGATTGAATACCGTTATTTTGCATTGATGATATATAAATATTATGCATCAATAACAACTTCCGTTTATGCATTGTTTCGCAATTCACATTTCACCAACGATTTCGACTTCGACAAGAATGGACCAATACACGTTAAGGTCGGAGTTGAAGTCGGTTTCGTAATCTTGGAAATAACGAAACAACAATTTCAAGTGCAATGGTGATTACTCCAACATCCTTAATCGTGTCAGTCGCCATGGTGCGGTATATGTATAAATGACATGTTTTAATTCATGTGTATGCAATATCTTCTTGTCCCTTTCTATGCACAGTAAATATGTGGATGAATTGATCATACGTGTCAGCTTGATAAACACTGTAGACGTTTCCTAAACATGGACAGTAGGCCAAGTGTGTGAAATCTGTAACACGAGGAGTGTTCATATCAGTGTTGCCTAGCTCCGTAAATTCAGAAGTATTTGTATCAAACACTTGAATACAGGACCATTCTCTATCGGGCCTACTTCCTTTGACGAGAATTTGACTTTTACTAACTGCAACAATATCATATGGCCCATACTGCCAGGGGTACTTGAACGTTTGCATTACTTTAAGATCTTTTGAGAGCATGGTTATTATATTAGTGAAACTATCAGACACGTAAACTCGTAATGTAACGTCTGTAGTAATAACGCAGATCGAATCTGGATTTTTGAACATGTGGTTCCCGTCGTTTGTAGTGTATGACAGTATCTGTCCATTCGTGTCGGTTAATAGTACTTTGCCAGTAATAGTGCCAACTACGAAATTTTCTTCAAAAAACGCTAAGCCAAAACAATTTGCCTCCATTGTGATATTTCTTTCTATTCCTAGCTGGTTGTCTGTCCAAGTTATAATCACAATGTTATTGTCAACAGAAACTGCAACTTGATTATTTGGAAGCGGGCATATCTGCATTGCAGCTGCTGATAATTGAATCGTCGATAAAACTCTTTTGGTTTTAACATCAACCGCCTTGAGTGTTTTATGGAATTGGTCACCCACCAACAGGATTGCATTGGGCAGAACACCAATGCAAGATATGTGAATATCCCATTGGTCTGATAAAATCTTTACAGACATGGTGGAGTCTTCCTTCAACTTTATTTTTGTGAAATCAGTGTCGACAGCCTCCGGTGATGTAGAGTCTAAAACGAGAAAAACTATTAACATGATGCATGATTGCATTTTTTGGCATGCATATTTAAATGATTCTGTGCTATAAAAAGTGGTCTTAACTATGATTTGTGTGTACGTACATGAAGATTTGAATACACGTGAGAAAAGGAAAAATCCATTGTATAAACATTAAATTCGCCAAAGCCAAAACAACTTAACAAAGTCGCAGAGGCGTTGTTCAAGTTGTAATGCCTATGTGTTGTAGTTTGTTGTTGCACATTAAGAAGTTTTAGGTGACAACATTACTATTCAGTGTTGTTTAAGTAGGGAAAACAAAAAGACCGATATGATGATAAGATGCCAGGTCTGTTAATTGATACCCTAATAATAAGTCACACATGTTGCAGTATGGTAAGTATACTAAATGAAATAACATTGCAAAAGGAAGTGCAATGATATCATTGAACAGATGACAAAATCACAACAACAACAAAAGAAGAAAAGACACATAAAAGTCCTTGGCAGAGCCGGGAATCCAACCCGGGGCTTCTCGTACCGCAGTCTGAACTCTGAAGTGAAAGCTCTAGACCACAGAAACAATAGCACGTATCGTATCGATTTAAGTCAATCTATTTAAGTGTTTAAAAGTAACAGGTCCAAACGTACATATACTCGTACAAAGCCAAACTTCCATTGACAAAAAGGCAATCGCTTGGCACAGTACGATTGTTTATTATTTGTTCGTGTGTGATCATTAATCGTACTAAGTAGTGTTTGTATTTAAAACGTCTGCCGATGACAAGTTTGCGTTTTTCTCATCCAGACAATGTCCGAACAAAATTGTACAGATCACACAATGTTTAACGTGCAGGGTATTATATACATATATATGTATTAAGTAAATATGCGTCATTATAACACAAATACCTATCCATAATGGGCTGTTTGGTTGAACTATGACAGAGGTTTTATAGAAAAGTCAGTACACTAAAAATAAAAGTATCCCCACCAAAATTTAGGAAATAATACTGATTTATTGGAAGCGATTTAACGGTCCTGGCTTCATCAGGTAACTGGAAATATGCTGCCGAAAGGTTACCATTATCCAGCACACAGAGTTAAGAGAGTGTTTTCGGGGCCAACGCATTTTTTATATCTGCCTTCTTAATATGCAGAACATAATTATGTAAGTCATGAATGCGATACTCCGACTCATTGATGTAAACATAAGTGCAAAGTGTTTTTAATCCATCAAGCCATGCCGATGGTAGTGCCCGGACATACATTATCGTGTCCATTGTTGACCTTTGACCTTTCTGTATGTCCACACTTTATATGGTTTAAATTAGATTCTTTTGGAAATTTGGAACTTTGCGCGACAACTGGTATCATCAAGGGAAGAAGTATTGCGAAATGCGAAGTTATTCTTGGAAACCATCCATTTATGGCGAAACTGGATTCTAGCAAACATCATCTTAACATCTTATGTGAAATTACCTTTGACCTATTCATCCCAAAATCAGTAGGGATCATATTTGGGTCATGGTCGACTAAAACTTCAATTACGGGGTCCCTTTGCTCAATATGTTTCAAGTTATTCAGCGGACAATGATTTTATGTTCAAGGTCACTGTGACCTTGACCTTTAAACTACTGACCCCAAAATTACTAGGGAACATTTATGGGTCATGGCCAATCATTTAACAAAGTAAAGTTAACATATGTGAAATAAGTTTAAAGTAAATGAACCGACAATACTTTGCTAAGTAAATGCCAGACGGACGGACAGACAGACGGATGACATTTGCCATAACATAATACATTGTTGTACGACCGATGATCTTTTCGGGCGTATAAAAATGTATGTACGTATAGAGCCAGACAATTTTTGTGACCCTAGCATTACGCGGGTTTCATCTGATTTTGCATACGCATTGGTGATTTTTGAGTCCAGACACAAAATATATACCGCATTCTTTCCGCAATAGCTTTAATCCGTTGCTTAGCAAGAGTGTTACATCTGTGAACGCAATCGATATATCTCCTGGCACTTCAAGCTCAGCTGCATGCGTGTTGAAGACCAAGATATGGATTTTTTGGTGAAGTTCATTAAACGATATAACTTTGTCTACAGCATCGCGGAAGAATGAGCTTGTCAGGTCCGTGTACACAACAAGAGTTTTCTGAAACAGGTCCACCGTATTTCTCAGGTGGTTTTCGTCTTCAATACTGACATCGAAGGCATTATTTGATGTTTCACTTGCAGGTATCGTGATATACCCGTTGTTGTCCAGGAAATCGCATATTTGTTTTACTAATTCGGCATCCTTGTCGCAGTGCATCACAAGTACAATATCATTCTCCCCTGAAAAATGCTAGACGTCACAAATACCAATTAGGAAGTGTGAAGTTAAAACATTCACTAATTTCCTCTGTATTTTATAACGAATAAATTAAAGATCAATTTGTATAAATTTACAGGGAACACGTGGTGTTTGACTTAGGTCATATGCAAACATAAAACTTCTTTTAAAGTGTAAAACCATATTGGTCGTTAGAATGTGTTCTACCTGCACTTTTCCACTCTTGCTTGACATTTCTTCTGATAGCTCCACGTCGAGCCGTGGTCTCTTGTTGTCAGATCGCTGGTAAATGATCTTTTCAGTTGACAGGGCTTTCCGTCTACGCGCAGTGTCTACAATGTTTTATATAGATCATTCTTTTATCTTGAAAATCTAAATTCTCTTTCTAGAGCGTTCTTGAAAAAAAACGTCTTATCAGCGTTTTGGAGCCAATTACTGTTTTTCTTATCGAAAACCGCCAGTCGTAATTCTTAAGCAAGAGCTTAACGGTCGCTCCTTAGAGGTTTTGTATAATACGACATAAACTATTACATGTTATCAACACAGTTTCAAAAGCAATACCTGTTTGCCCATGGTTATTAAGAATATCCACGCCTTCCATCATTCCACAAGTGTTCATGCAAATAACAAGGTTATTAACTGTGTAACCTGAAATTAAAGTAAATCATGTACTTTAAAGTAATGATTCTCTAAATTGTGTTTTAGCAATCAATTACGCTATTTGTTAGTAGCTTGCAGATAAATAAAACATGTGATATAAACACAAAACTGGTGACGTTATTCATACATTATTTATATAAATATATACATTTTTAAGAATTGTCCTATTTTCAAAGATCTTTTCTGAGTCAACAAACTTTAAATGATAAATAGGCATTCATAGTATAATAGAATAATTAAAAATAACATATATAAAATGTTAAATATTGCGTGTCATCACCTTTCTTGTGCAAGACATCTAGAAACGCCTTTCCCTGTGTATTCCCTGATTTTTCTGAAGTTGGGATAATGAAATGCTGTATACAAATATTTATTACACGCTATAGTTTTTTTGTTACATCTTCGAAAGAACAGTTCTTTGCGTTTTTCATTCAACCTAATTTTACTATATTTCCTTTAAATTTGATCTTTAAATAGTGAGAAACATTCATTACTATAAATGATAAAGACAGGAAAATATAGACTGATACCAATAAGTTTTTGGTCCTCCCTTGTGATGTCCAGGTTGTTGATTGGATTTTCTGCCAAAACAAGCCATCGTTTGAGGCCGTAGTCATCGCCAGAATCATTGCGTTGTTGCAGGTATTCCCCAAGCTCAGCATAGACGCTGAGTCGAAGTCTTAATATTGACATACCTGATCAAAACGAAAACCTTACACATTTATTTCATTGTAGTAATAAAACATGTTATCAATTATGTGTAGTGCAAATGTTGTATAAATATATAAAAATAATGTATTGTCGTCACGTTACAAAACAACCTCCCGTGTCCCGGAAACTAATATTTTGCTAATGCACTGCTCTATGTAAATCCTTGTTTCCGGGATCACTTGGTGAAATAGAATTCGATCTTACCTCAAACAAATATCCTCTTATAATTTCATTTTTAACGAATATAACATTTCGTTAATTTAATACTAATTCGGTCATAACTTAAACGACTTTGACATGTAAGTTGTAGAGCAATATTCAGCTAAAATATCTGACGGGAAAACATTGTCATTTCCTTTCTAACAATTGCATGCACTTAAAGTCATTGACATACCAGTCGTATTAATTTCCCTCTGTTCTGGCCGACCTTCATCCTGCATATCGTAGCCTTCAATCCATAACCAATGGCTTGTGGTGTAGGGCAAAGTGTACGGGTGATTCATGTAAACCAGATGGCCCATTTAGCATGTCCTATTAAAAGAGGCTTTTAAATGCTGATTGTGCTACATCACTTTAGATCTATCGGTACTATAATACTAGGATCTTGAACACATTTAAAAAAAAGTAAAATACTACTTAATTTAAAATGTATGTGTTTTTACTGTATCTTCAGCCAAACATAAATTAATGATTGGTTTATGCAAACTAATTAGTTATGTATTAACAGATAACGACGACTATGTAGGACTGACCTATACCGGACATCACGTGTTCATTATTCAAATTAATAAACAATATTGATAAGAACAGGATAGTAATCACACACACAAATAAGATTCATGTAAAATATACCACATAACTGTGGTCACTTGTGTATATGCACTTATACAATTGAACAATACAGAAAAAAGGATGGTGCAGGTCAGATGCAACACCGTGTAGTCCATGTAACCTCATCACGCATTCTCATAAAGCATCAGCCACGAAGACAGAAAAGATACAAATAGTAAAAGCTATACTTGACAAGTCTTTGATAGGACTTTGATATTTTTATAGGTAAACAATTCTAAACAGGAAATCACTACTATAATCTGAGAGACAGGCCGCTAATATGCCTAGGTAAATTTTTACACAATGCACTGGACACAACTCATCCGATTCTGCTTTAGCGATAATTACATTATCTCCCTTGTTATACTGAACTGTTTAGTTCATCCCGTTATTGGTGGGTTAAGTCGCTTATAAACAACTTAAGTCGCTTATAAGCCACTTAACCCACCAATAACGGGATTATCTTTTCAAATTGCTCTCATTTTTATCGTTAGAGTTTTTTTCACTTCATTTACACGTGTTGCCAAACCCTGAATAACATACGGGACAACCTTTATTTGGCATCAATAGTACACATGAAAATAACTTAAAACAATTATTTCTTCATACTTGAATTAGTGGTACATATTTATTATCATATACCTACACGTTAAAAATGTGTTTGCGACGGTCCAATCCTACAGCGGATGTTGCCTCGTAATGAGGGGTCGCCAGATTGCGACGGTCCCATCCTGGAGCGGATGTTGCCTCGTAATGAGGGGTCGCCAGGTTGCGACGGTCCCATCCTAGAGCGGATGTTGCCTCGTAATGAGGGGTCGCCAGGTTGCGATGGTCCTATCCAAGAGCGGTTGTTGCCTCGTAATGATGGGTCGCCAGGTTGTGATGGTCCCATCCAAGAGCGGATGTTGCCTCGTAATGAGGGGTCGCCAGGTTGTGATGGCCCCATCCAAGAGCGGTTGCTGCCTCGTAATGATGGGTCGCCAGGTTGTGATGGTCCCATCCAAGAGCGGATGTTGCCTCGTTATGAGGGGTCGCTAGGTTGCGATGGTCCCATCCAAGAGCGGTTGTTGCCTCGTTATGAGGGGTCGCTAGGTTGCGATGGTCCCATCCAAGAGCGGTTGTTGCCTCGTAATGAGGGGTCGCCAGGTTGCGATGGTCCATGTTCATGTACATGTTTGCATGGCGTATATCTAAATAAGGGACGTAATAAATGTAATTTAAAGTTAAACGAAAATTATTTTAAATAAAGGCTTTATATTATATGTTCTGAAACTAACAATTATTAAATTCACGCTTGTATAACATTCTACAACTTTTCTGTATCCTTAATAATGTCTGGCAGTTAGGAAAATCAATTGCGAGTTTTTCATGGCAGTAAATTGACGTCATTTTACTCGAAATGACGTTTGCCGAATTTGGACCCAAACGGCCAAAGTCTCAGAGATTGCCACATAATTATAATGATCGCATTAAATCACCCTGCCGTAAATTATGTACTACAGCTGAACTTCGTTATGTCGAAGTGGTCAGGACTCGGAAAAATACTTCGACATAGGAATGGTTCGAGATAATCAAATGGGATTTATGGGGAGCGAAACATTTTGGTAAAATATCAGTTTTAAAAAGCATACTTACCTTCAAGCGTCCTTTTACCATTTTACCATTGCTTATTGCGTTCATTGCAGAATATAAAATAAAACGATAAAATACGTAAATAAATAAAATAGTTTAAGTATGTAATCGTCTTTTATGTAGAAATATATATGATAATTCCCTATCTTATATAGGTTATGAAAATAACTTTTTGACAATTTGACAATTCACTATCTTTAGAACTACTTTATAATAATAACGTGATGACAATTTGGAATATGCTTATAGTTGTGAAGCACAGAGAGTCAGTTGACGTGGAGCTGAACTGACGTTGATTGCTTAAAAACATTCGATTTTATACCATATGTAATACTTATGTTAATGATTAATTGTATCAGTTGGTTCAAGATTGCTTAAAGTTGTCACGAATTACGATTACAAATAACAGGCGGTGAGCGCGAGATTGGTGTTAAGCTACAATCTATTGTGACACAATCATCTCAAAGCTCAACCAACACGGTCTGGGTTGATACATGTAGGTGCGAAAACTGAGAAACAGCGGTTCGACTGAACCATTTGATTTTATGAAGAAAACGCCACTTCGGGACCGCACAATATGTTTCGACACATAAAAAGTTCGACATAGATACTTCGACTTAAACAACTGAATTTAAGTTAAAATAAGAAGGACTCGATTCGGGACCAAACTTTCATTTGGTCTTAATGAATTATTCGTCTTACATGTACGTCGTAATGAAGTTCAGCTGTACCTGTTAATTTGGTAGTATATTTATTTGCATTTGTGTAATTCTTTTTATTATCGTTTTCATAGCTCAGGCTAACATTTTTTTAACACGTTTGTCTTCTGTCTGTCATGCGTGAGTTGTCGACATTTTGCGACGTTCCCATCCCTGAGCGGATGTTGCCTCGAAATATGGATCGCCAGGTTGCCACGGTTCCATCCCAGAGCGGATTTTGCCTCGGAATTAAGGGTTGCTAGGTACAAAAGTGTTGGAAATTTATTGCAAAATTAATGGGCTATTATAGTTATATACTGATGTTTCTTTGAGTGAGAAACATATCAAAAATCTACTTTAATATTACTTGATATACATGTTATGTTTTAATCTTTTGCTTATATTTTGTTTTTAAATGTTCATTTCAACCAAGCCTGGGATAGGAGCTTTAAAGTGCAATATAAATAGTCTCATGGCATTCGAGCTGTTCACTGTCAGTTACTTAGTTTGTTTATTTTGCATTTATATTGAATTATTTCAGGATGTCATCTGCCAGGCCAGATGTGGTGTTTGAAAGAATGTAGCTGACCCTAAAATCAAAATCAGTATCTTGAAAAAGGTTCCATACTTGCTCGCCAGCTTCCTGACAGACTATCCATTTCTGGACCGATCTTCAGAGAATGTGGGCACCTGAATGAGGAAGAAGGCCTGTTATGTGTCAACTGTGCAATAAGTCGAATGCTAATTTTAGCTGTGTTATTGTATCTGCTTTTTGTGTAGAATTTGTACACAAATTACCATGGCAATTAAATAACTAATAATTATGTAGTATATTATGGCAATTGTAGAACAAAGAATTAAGTAACATAATTATCATAAATTTTCTAACATTGTAAAAATCTACTTAGGATGAAGGCAGTATTGTCATTTCTTGTATTTACTGGTAACCTAAGGGATCATGTTCTTTTTTATGATCTTATTGTTTTAATAATGGTTTAGTCATAACAGAAAGTATTTTCACCTTTTTTTAATTCAAAATTTGTTTCCAATTCACACAATAAAAAGATAAATAAGATTAAAAAAAAGAACATAGCATTATTATAGCGTACTTCTTTGAATTGCAAATCATATTTTGTGGAAATAAAACATATATCTCTTTCTCTTTCATTGGATCTAGAATATTTGATTAAAAATCCAATTACAATGTAGTACGCATTAGATCTTTGTTCATCGTTAAACAGAGAAAAATACTCAACAATTCCGCATGTAGATCAATCCGTAATCTAATACTCTGTGTATATTTAACACATGACAAGGTATCTGAAAATCATTTACCCGGTTTCTCGTTTAAAGATACTAGGTCTGTATATTTATACCCTTAAAATAGGTCTCAAATCTTGCAATATGTTAAGTATACTTAATAAATTAACATTGCGAAAAAAATTGCTAAAGTGTGTCACAAATAGTGTGTTTTTGACAAAAAAGTAAAAACACAACAACAACAAAACAAAAACTCAAACATAAAAACGCTTGCCTGAGCCAGGAATTGAACCCGTGAACTCTTGCACCGCGGTAGCGGTTTATAAACCAGAAATGGGCCTAAAAGACTTAGGCACTTTCAAGGTGGCTTTCGCACTGCAATACATGTATATGTATAGAACATGCCGAAAAACACAAAAATATATAGTTTTTCTAAATGTCTGTTGCGTCATGATGCTGTACATGTTGTTGTGTCGTTCTGTGTGTTAGTTTTTGTACGGGCCATTTTGTCATGATGCCCTTAAACTTGACATATCTACATTGTTAACAACATTCTTTATTTGAACATCTCTCCAATTTATATTATCTATCAATGGTGGCACAGAGGTGACATGTATCAGTCTTTTTATCTCGTTCCCTCGAGTTATTAATTTGTTTTAACGACTTTAACGACTTAGTAACTCGAGGGGACGATATATTAATTCGTTGTCCAGAGTTATTTTAAGGCAACTAATTAGTTATCTTGCTTAGCGCTCAACATATAAGGATAGGTCTGGCTTCTCTCTCCTCTCAAACCTCGTTCAAAAAATGAGATGGATACTACCTGGAATGAGCGGTCGAGAGTGATTAATATAAGTTCGGATAACTTGTTTAAATTAAAGTTATCTTGAGGGAACGAATGGACAGTTCCACAACTGTCAATCATGATCATCTATAACAGTACATGTAACAGTACATGGTCAATTTTAATCCAATGAATTGGGGATATATTGTCATATGACAATCTGACCTAGTATATACAATAGAATGTGTACTTCCTGTTTGTGATAAACTTTATCACATGAATAATGGATTTCAGCAAATGTGGGCGGAGATTAAAAAATGTGAAACTATGCATTGCTTCGTTATAACAAGATATTAATTCGTTCCATCCAGTTAGCTGACCAATAGTGGCGATACAAACATGCAGTAGTTACTTGTTATCTATTGGTCGGCTAACACGTTCCCTGAAAATAATTCGTTCCCTCGACGTAGTAGTTCGTTCCCTCAATATAACTAACTCGTTCCCTCAACCCATAGGCGTAGATAACGGGGCGGCTGCCGCCCCAATAATTTGGCTAGTCGTTGTTATACAGAAACGACGGACCTTTCGCCGCCCCAAACAAATTTTTCTTTGCCTTAATGAATGCAATTTGAGTTAACTTTAGCGTGACAAATCACTAGCAGGTCGATGGGCCACGGACCTATGATTTGTATGCCCAAACTGCTATATTTCCTTCTTTTTTTGCTCGCTTTGCTCGATGTTTAATTATTAACAAAATTTTAATAAGAATGTGGCTAAAAACCTCCTAAAATACAATAACTTATAATATAACCGTCAACACGTTAAATGATCTTACGGTTGTACTCTTAAAAACGTCGTTTGCCTAGTGACGTGACATTTGTTACCGTTTTACGGCATATATGCTAGACATTTTCTGTACGTTACAACATGTATTTAGGTATTCATGTGTTTTATTTATGTTTGTTTTGATACTTATTTATCATGCTATGTAATTGAGACAATACCTTTCGAAAACTAATTGGTATGTTGTTTTAAAATGTAAATGTTATCCATTATACATGCGTAAAACACGTGGGCCTGTATTCGTCGCGACCAAAATACCGGTAAGAGTTAATTTACCGACGTAGGGTTGGCCGCCCCAATGTCAAAATGTTATCTACGCCCCTGCAATCTCCTTAATTGTGCCGCCATAGAGCCTCCTAGCGTACATTGTCCACCGGTGGTTGCGACATGGTTCCGGTGTTCCTACTGCCGTTGCCCTGCAAACCCTGCTTGAATTTGGTATTTTAGTAGAATGGCTATAGATAACTGTTTGAGAGTCTGAAACCATGTTTGAGATTGCCAAAGTGGGGCAATGATTGTCGCATAAGCTCTTTGTTAAACTATAAGCTCCAACATTTGGGACAATAAACAAAATGGTGGGTTGACAAAGTTGTTTTCTATCCCTTTGCGGAAGGCCTTGCTCCATAGGCCTATTGCCTGAGCTAGGTGTGATAGAGCTGGGCTGGGACCACCCCTATATGATTGATATATGCCATTGCAGAGATAGTGTACGTTAAAATAAAATAAACTTGATTTTCTTTGGGGGAACACATCTAACAGGACTAATAAATATACAATGATTAACATGCACACTTTTTAATGAAGTCACAAGAAGAAGACGCTTTAGGCCTGGCACACACGGTGTGCTTTAAGCACATTTGCTTTGATTGGCACGTGGCAGTACCGTTATGTCGTTGGATGCACACACGGTATATTTTAGCACATGTGCTTTCACAATATTACTCTAAAATGTTGTATTTTTGCGCGGAATACAATAAATTTAATACTTTTTCATCAACAATGAATCCTTGTACATGTATCTGAAGAGCGCCCTGCCATTTATGCCTAAATCCTTTCAAAATCCTATGGTTTTAGTAGTTTAAAGAAAACAACTCATATACAAAAATTGCCTTATTACGAAGTAAATTAAATATTTATTTTGGAAGGTTGTCAATTTTGTGTTCATACAATTTTGTATAAGAACAAGCATCCTCAAGTTGTCGCAAACTAACCATTCAAGTCAAAGTATTAATCTCGTTGAATCAAGTATGTTGGCAAAAGCTGACACTCCTTTGAAGATAGCACACGGAAATAAAACCGACCCTATCTCGGAAAAAGGCACATGTGCTTTGACATTGGCAATGAATAAGGGCGCACACACGATGTGCTTTAAGCACAAGCGCTTTCGGCCGTCAAAGCACAGTCATGTGCTAAAGCACACCGTCTGTGCCAGGCCTTACCTCACTGTCAACAAAGGTAGATTGAGCATACTTATGAAGTTTATGACTATTTAATTCCAATGGTTGTACAGATTTACTCAAAGGTAGGGGAACGCCATTTTCAATCCAGTCAAGCACATACTCTGGTGCATTTATTCTCTTCCATGAATGTATATTAAATTTAAGCTGGCACATGAAGAAAACAAAACTTCAACTTACTATTGTTGTAAACTAAAACACGTGTAAGCATATGTCACAATATAGAACACAGTGTTACACGGAAGATCACGCAGGAAGTTAATCATCGTCTTGGTTGTTGGAGCTGTCTCCCTTGGCCCACTGGCTTCTAGGAACATTCCTGTTGGTGAATTGGTAAAAACGTTAACCACTAGTCTGGAGCGCCCCACGATGACGACCATTGCCAGAATATCCACCACAGCTGATCAAGAGTTCCGTGCGTGATAACGCTGCCTGGCCTGATCGTTGTCAGCAACTAGAATTGCTCTTGGATATCCGTCAAGCATCACCGGTGGCGCCATCTCGTGGGGAACCGGAGACCACGTTGCCAGGATGAGCACACGAGTTAAATGCTTCACTTACTAGCTGTGGGTCCACCTTCTTGCAGACTGCACTCTGTGGTAGTGTGAGCTATTGTAACAGTCCTTTGTCCGTCGTCCGTCAGTGCTTGCGTGCGTGCGTGCCTGCGAGCGTACCTAAACTTTTTCATTCAAACGACTTTTCCTCTAAAACCACTCATTGGATTTTAACCTTACTTCACAGGAATGATCCCTTGGCGTTCCTCTACCAGAGTTGTTCAACCCTCTCCAGTTATTTGCATAAATAGGTCACGGGGTCAAAAAATAGGTTTTCAAAATGCAATTTTCAAAAAAAAATCTTGTCTGAAACTAAAAGGCCCAGAGCTTTTAAATTTGGTATACTAGTGTAACATTATCTAGAGGTCCTCTACCAAAGTTGTTCAAATTATGCCACTGTGGTCAAACATGGTTCTGATTGGTTGCTAGAAAGAATGTTCAAAGTATGCCCCTAGTATAAAATGGGCCGGGGGCATATCTGATTTATGTAAGGTAATATATATGGAAATCTTGAAAATCTTCTGTAAAAAAACTACTAGAGCCTTGATATTTGGTGTACAACATTAGTGGTCCTCTGTAAATGGATCCACTGTGACCTTTGACCTTTTCATCATGTGAACGACCCAGGGCCCTTTGGGCCCTCTTGTTCAAGAATACTCATCGTTTATCTACCTTGGTTGCCGCACCAATTCAACTACTAATGTAGAATGGATCCTGTCGTAGTAGTAGCGGACTATGCGAGGTAGACCTCGGCTGCTCGACAAGCGGACCGGAAATGCCCGCTATGACTGCAGGAGAAGCACATATCACGACCGGAAGTGGACCGCTACCCACGAAAGGGTTGCCCGAAGAACCCCACATTGTGTCGCATCTGGGGCCGCATCATGGGACCCGCTTAGCTCATAACATACTCTCAGTTCATGATGTGTTATCTCCCCTTAGCTTATGACAAGTGACCTCCCCTTAGATCATGGCGAGTGATCTCCTCTTAGATCAAGGCGAGTGACCTCCCCTTAGCTCATGGTGAGTGACTTCCCCTTAGCTCATGGTGAGTGACCTCCCCTTAGCTTATGGTGAGTGACCTCTTCTTACCTTATAACCTCTAAGTTCCAATCTGGACACATCGGACAGTGGGCTACACCATCTCTCTGATGTACGTAGGGCGCGTCATCTTGATTTTGGGATTACTTAGCACATAGTGACATCATCATCTATGTATAGAATGCTATACATGCTATACTGTGCACGATCGCCGGTTAGGCGGAATTGGCCGAGTAGTTCCGATTTGCGCGTTGTTCAAGATGTTAAGAATGGTTCGTAATCGCCGAACGGCTTTAGTAGGTTTCCGTTAGAACTATATTTCAGCGTAGGCGTTTTGGGTTAGACATATCCTTCCACCAGATACATCCGAGGCACGATCGCCGATTAGGCGGAATTGGCCGAGTAGTTCCGATTGCTCTTAGTTCATAACGTGTCATCTCCGCTTAAGTAGATCATGGCGAGTGACCTCCCATTAGCTCATGGCGAGTGTCTCTGCACTAACTACACTAACAACGGACATCTGTTCCCAACAAACTCACATCCCATACCCATGGAATGCTGCAGCATTCTGTTTTGGCGGGTACATCCTTATGAATCAAAGTATGGGGGTGGGGTGGGGGTATTGCTTTTAGCTAACACAGTCGGACATTCCCATCGGGAATCAGTATATATCTCGATATAAAGCTCTTTCTATATATATTTCAATATATAAAGTCCTTTCTTAGCATCAATTTAGTAATTGTTAGTAATTTAGTTTTGTGTATCACAGAACAGTCTGTTTGCATGAACAGTTTGCCAGGGGCGAATATTTTTTAACGACATGAGTCTGTTGTTGGCAAGTGTCCAGCCCCTGTCAATTGGCTGTTGATATATTTCTATGCCTATTCACTCATGCAACTGTGGTAATTTGCAGATACAGTTGTGAATGGCAACATTTGAAAGGGCACATATGTTGAATTTGTCTAACCTTCTAACCTTGTATTGTAAATTTGAATCTGTATTGTTTGAATCAATCTGTCTTGTATATCTACAAGATAACATAAGTAGTTAGGTCGGCAAAGTATTTTAGCTCGGGCGGGGATCAAACCCACGACCCCCTGCTTGGATGTCTGGTGCTCTACCAACTGAGCTAACCGGGCTCACATTTCTGTCTTGCATAGCCTGCACGAGAAAACAGCAGCCTCGGTTTTATTGAAGCCGTTCATCCGTAGTAATGAATGATGCTACACCACTGACCCCCTAGCGCATAAGCGGAACTCCATTTTCAAATGTAAACAACATACATGTACACTCCATGATCTTTGAGGACCAGAAAAATATGACTACACAATGATGCAGTACGGGGTAATTTTAATAGATTCGTTTCTATACATCACAGTGAACCCAACGTCGTACACACACCCGGTTGAAATTGGTCCTCGAATTTCTAAGAAATATTGCTACATCAACTAAAGCAAGTCCATGGCAGACCTGTGTAGATTCCGTCGAGATCGTCATTTGTAGACAGGCCAGAAGTCATTTACCCATGGCGGTGATCGAGACCGCGGCCCATGCTTGCAAGTCATGTGATCTACCAATTGAGCTACCCGAGTACATGTAGTTCTTTCTTAGGTATGTTACTAACATCACAATGAACCCATTGTGCCACAAACTTAAACAAATATATGCGGACAAACCAACAAGACACAGACAACGACCCAAAGCCAGTGACTGACATATTGGCTGCTATATGCTCCATTGCAATACTTGTGTACATTTAGACAGTTTGTTGTCAAGATACCTAATTTGACATCTCTCTGAAAACTGCAAGCAATATACTGTTAAGTATATGTATTAACACATGTTTCTGCAAAGCTTTTATTTTTAATTGTGTATTAAAATTCTGTAGATGCTTATTATCTTAACAAACAGTCAGTTACGCTTGCTATTGCTAATGAATCACCGGTATTATACATGTATTTTAATGTGTTAATGTGCTTCCATACTTTCATGTGCCTACATAGCCCACAATGTGTAGGATCCATTGTTTATGTCACTTATGTGAATGGTGTTTTACAATATGCTTATGTATGGTGTCACCATAACGCTAAATGAAAAATTCTATAAAACAGTCTTATTATTTTCTCATTTCCCATATTTAGAATTTTCTAGATTTTTGAGATAATATTTATCAATGTATAAACTCAATATTAATAGCCAAATAAATTCTGTTGCAATTTTTGAAGATCAAAATATAGGCTGACTGGCCTGCATATGTAGGACAATAACTTGACCAGTTGTCAGTCATTAAACCCTTAGTAGCAATGCCAGTCCAATACGAGTTGCGCCGCCTGTTTCATCTCATGAATATTCAAACGCATCGAAATTCACCCCCAAAAGCGCTGTTTTTAGTTGCATATTTTAACAGTTGATTACGCTCTTAAAACGTAAGATTTTTAAAATATTCTTTTTCCCGTGGGCTACAGTAAAGGTCAAAGTGACTGTGTATCTCAGAATTTCATATAAACGCGATTATTTTGCAAAAGAATTTCTTGGTTGAAAATTAAAAACAAGTAGATTGTATCGATCACAGTCGATCACACTAATGTCAGTGATGTTTTTAGGTAAATTAACATGTGTTGAATCCAAAAATGATGTCATTTTACACGTACAGCCCCGTACTCCATATGTAAAATAACATTTAATATTAACATGAACACCTGAAACGCAAATTAATATTGAGTAAGTATATTAAATGAACAAGCACAGTATACTGTGTTAAAAAGCGATAGGCGAGTGGACATAATGGTTTTGTTTTGGCCGCGACAACTCGGGTTCGATACCAGGTTTCGCCGGATATTTTCCAGGTTATTAATTTTCTTTGTTGGCATCTCGTCTCAGTTTAATTTGACTTGTTTATAACTAATCCAACCTATGTAAAACACACACAAATATAAATAAAATGTAGTGTACACCCAGCAATCTAAATATAATTGATTTGTTATAGGTTCGTCGTTAAAGAGTTAAGTCTTAATTATAAATAATGTATAATTATGTAGTTGTTTAAAGAGGCAATCTCACAAAATACACGATAACGGTTATAAACACGAACATAACCTCCTGTTTTCATATTTCTTTTTTTTTTGTGTGTTATAAAAAAAATGTTTCCAATATTTGTTTTTACTTGGTTGTATTTGGTTAAAACTAATCAGTTTTGCTACGATTTTCATTGTACACATATGAAATATGTATCGTTCATAACGTGAACCCATAACGCCAGTCACTACGAATCGTTTTAATACAATATGCTTGGTTTTTGATGAGTTAAATAAGGTTTGTTTTACATATAAAATTCTGGTATGTATCTTAAGACAGTTTAGTTGCTCATGTTTAAATGATTAAAACCTTCAAACAAATGATTATGTTTCTATAACACGAGTTGTTTATATTGCATTTATAAAGATGTCCTTCAACGAACTTATAGAAGAAACCCTGCTTAAATGACATTTTCTAAGAGATCTTAAAAGGGGTTGACATTTTGGTCATTTTCAAAACATAGAAATTTACTGGGGTTGAGGGTGTACATGTTTGACAGGCTATAACTTCATCAAAAATAAAGATTTCTTACTGAAGTAAAGTTTTATATTCAATTTAAGAATCATATTCAATATTACTAAAAACGGTAATTTAAAAAAGATCTTTTAAAAAATAGCTTGGCATAGCTATTAATTGTGCACATTTCACAATATAGTTTTAAGATGTAATTGTTGGGTTTTCTCAAAATTGCATTATTGTTTTATACTGTAATAATAAATGGTTTTGCATTTAAAAAACCTTATCCCCTGTCATGATACAAAAAGAAACTTAAAATAATTTTGTAAAAGATGAAAATAGTTTATAATGAGTGTCATCCGAATGTTCTAGCAGCTTTAAAAATCAAGTATTTTCTTCAAAAAAAATATGTACATATGAATTTTTTGTTTATTATTATCATATTATCATAGTTTTATTTGTTATTAATGAATAAAATGTAAATAAGTTTTTGATAAACAATTTCACATTGTGTAAAAGGCATGTTTCTCTTTTAACGCTTGAACAGTTAATTAGGGCATCTTTAAATGACTATAAATTCTTAAAAATGAAAGGTATCTTTATGACATCACTTTGTTTTATTTCATTGAAATGTCATTGATTGATATACAAAAAGTAAAATGGGTTTAAATCAAGCTTTCTATGAAAATGGAAGTGAGGTTGTTTTTTTCCCATTTTTGAAACAGTCCATTTTCGGTGTGGTTAAGGATGTGCTTGTTTAGAAGGCTATAACTTTGTCAAAGATGAACATTTCTTTATGAAGTAAAGTTTTTTATTTCATTTAAGAATGATATATAGAGAATATTAGGTTAGTGTTGAATATAGCTCAAGTTTATCCTGCGAGGCTGAGAAAATCTAAAATCACGAGGCTTGCCGAGTGATTTTAGATTTTCGGGCCGAGCAGGATATACTTGAGCTATATTCAACACTAATCCTAATATTCTATTTATCCTACCATTTCAATGGTTACACAGAATTTTGACATTTTCATATTTAAAACCGATTAGGCGTAAAAAAAATGTTCTTTGTTTCCACTAACATCGTCAAAAAAATTAGGTACGGTCGGTCGGCATAACTTTTTTTTTCTTATTAACTTTTTTTTTCTTTTTTCAAAGAAAGTTATTCATTTTTAT
>Ga0224511_10000409_pt1 | contig 20063 bp, 5 predicted proteins | sample SF_May12_sed_USG_2_FD_169988 | JGI IMG/M metagenome (GOLD analysis project Ga0224511, IMG submission 169988) | Sediment microbial communities from San Francisco Bay, California, United States - SF_May12_sed_USGS_8_1 | ecosystem: Environmental > Aquatic > Marine > Sediment | place: USA...
CGAAGCTTGGGGTACTGCACACGCTGACGGTGCGTCCACAATCGACCTGTAGACCTCAACGAAACTTCCACAATACAAACGCCCTATAAAGATATTAACATGAGGGCAATTAAAGGACAAAATACTTCTATGTCTTTGCATATCAACTTTTACATTTATATTTGATATAAGTCAAGATGAACACTTTCAACTCGCGTAATACCCATATTTTGGGCATATATCGCATTTTATGCCCCACAACTAGTAAACCTATCACAGGCCTTTACTAGCTAAACATTCGTTATTTTGCGCTTTCAGTTCTTTTGCGTATCATTTTTACAATTGTATTTAATAAAAGCAACTAACCTGTCAAGCCACTTTATACACGCTAAATACCAACCTTAGAGGGATATTATCATGCCTGTATTAAATATGCCCCGCAATTAGTAAATATATTACAGACATTTACTAATAAAACATTCTTTAGTGTGTGATTTCTGTGTTTTCGCATATCACCTTATTACAATAACATTTATATAAGCAATGATTAACCAGTCAAGATGTCCACTTTTAACTCGCTTGATAACCACATTTGGTGCATAAATCATATATGTATTATATATGCCCCACAATTACTGAACATATTATAGACATCACTAGTACGCCATTCTTAAATGTGTGTTTTCTGTTTCTTTGCATGTCAACTTATTACAAACATATTTAATATAAGCAACGATATACTAGTCAGGATGACCACTTTTAAAACGCTTAATACACACCATTTGGGCATATTATCATGCATGTATTATATATGCATCACAATTAGTAAAGCTATCATGAACATTTACTAGTAAAAACATTCTTTATTTTGTGCTTTCTGTTTCTTCGCATATCAACTAATTACAATTATGTTTATTATAAGCAAAGAATAACCAGTCAAGATGACCAATTTAAAATCGCTTACTACCCACATTTGGTGCATATATCATTTTTATGTTATTTGTAGAAATTGTAGAGGTGTTTAAAGAAAGTATGTTGTAAACAAAGTGGACATGTAACGTGAATGGGTACCATGGCAAAAACACTGAACATCACAAAACGCGAGGTATACAAAGACACAACAAACAAAGAAGTAGTTATATTTTTATTTTTTCTGTTGAGTGTTTCAGTACAAAACACACAGCGCATCACATAAAAAGTATACACAGTCGCAAAAGACATTCAGAAATAAGTATTATGTCTTTTTCATGGTTTCTGTAAGATTAAAAAAATATACTAAAACGTATCACGGCTTTTTGCAAAGATTTTGTGCACACTAATAATATAAATGAAAGAGATATTTCAGCGCATATCGTGCAATCATGCATATGTATGTTAAATAATGACTTAATTGAAGAAGTTAGTATTTAATAAACTAAATTAGAATATTTCATAAAGTTTGTGAATTATGTATATCAATGGTAGATATGTACGTACATTTAACCAAGTGTAAGTAAACAGAGACAACACTGATTAAAATATAACCCTTTAATAATGATGTCACAAAAATCGGTTTTCACAGTGTTTCTTTTCTTTATTTTCTTCAAAGTGGTTTGTGAAGTGTTTTTGAAAAGGCGTTTAAGCTTTTCTGTGACATATTTCTTTACCATGTTCAAAAGATACAAGCTAATTGAACAATTCTTCATATTTTCAAGTTTGCAAAAGCGTTATCCAAGAGACATCTATGTCAGTAAGACGCCACACCGAAATATGATTTATCCCCTGATGATCGAAAGTATCATTTATTTATTATTATTTATTTCATTCATTTTCTTTTATCAATCAGCATGAGCTAAATAGCCCTTATCGCAGCCAGAACATCTGCTTTATGCTTGTTCGAACGTTAGATATGCACATGCTTACACCTGACGGTACTTGTTAAATTATGCATTTAATATTGATGTGTTTGTTTGACAATTTATTTAAATGAATTTGACCAGGAATAAAACTTTAGGGTGAAAGTTAAGCAATAATATATACACAAGATTCATTCATTGTATAAGAATCAAGATTATTATTTGCATCTCACGAGATAATAGAAAGTACCCAACGTAATTGAAAACTCAGACAAATCATGGATTTTGTAACTCAGTTACCAGTTAAACTTGATGAAAATAGACGTGCAGTTAAACTTTGGGCTCAAAGCAAGAACACATCGTTTGATAAAATGCTAAATACGTCATTTGATGCTTGTTCCGCATTACCTTATTTTGTGTTTGTTTCTGAATCAATTCATTTGACGTCATCAACTCGTTTGACACTTGATTTTGTATCAACTCATTGGACATTTGGGTCAGCATCAACCATTTTGGCTATTGTTATGGCATCAACTCATATTTGACGTTTGTTTCTGCATCAACCCATTTGACGTTTGTGTCTAAATCAACTCATTTGACGTTAGTGTCTACATCAACTCATATGACGTTTGTATATGCGCCAACTCATTTGACGTTTGTTTCTGCATCAAATAATTTGACGTTTGTTTCTGCATCAACTAATTGGACGTTTGTTTCTGCATCAGCTAATTTGACGATTGTTTCTGCATCAACTAATTTGACGTTTGTTTCTGCATCAACTCATTTGACGCTTGTTTCTGCATCAACTCATTTGATGTGTATATCTGCATTTACTCATTATACGCTTATTTGTGCATCAGTTCATTTCACGTTTGTTCCGCATTACCTTATTTGGTGTGTGTTTCTAAATCAACTCATTTGAGGTTTGGGTCTCTATAAACCTTTTGGTATTTGTTATGGCATCAACTCATCTTGGCGTTTGTTTCTGTATCCCTTTTGACATTTTTTTACTTTCTTGTTAAGTCAAATATCCATAATATAGTTTTTCAATTTATCGGAATAAAAAAGCCCTGCTTATTAGAAAAAATCACTTATAATATAGATAATAACAGTTTTGTTTTAACAGCGTCATTTCATAAGCAATAAACATGCAACGGACTAATTTACTTATAAGTTTTTCACCCCTGTTATAAAGATAAGCGGTATAATAGAAAATTTGTATTAACAAATGTTTTTATGATAAAAAAAAAATAACTTATTAAGTTACTCGTGTTGAGACATACATTTGTATTATGAACCACAATGTACAGTGACATTTGTTGTAATTTAATGTGTTTGCAATGCTTGCACATTGTAACTTAATAACGAATTCGATTATAAATACATTACAACGATGTTAAAATAGGGAAATCTCAATAGTGTCAGTTATTCATATAAATCGCCAAATGACTTGTAAAATATGATAAAATGTGGATACTGAAAAGCATGTGTGTGTTTTTATGAACCATTATCAATTTTGATGTTTTACGACTAAAAGACACACATGTCGTTATTAAATGTTTTAATCATTGTGTTCTGTTGTTCTTTTAGGCATTCCTGTACCACGCATGTACTCTAGATAGGCATAGAGAAGCTCGGCAATGTGTAGAATTCAAAGGTGTTAACTTTCATTACACATTCACTTCCCACTTTATCTTTGTATGTACACGCCTGTTAGTGATAAGGCTGTTCACACATTTCAATGCAAATCAGTAGTCTTAGATCTAGAATAATAAATATATTTTGAGGAGCGAAACCCAGTCTCGACCCCGATTTGCCGTTCTTATACGTAAAGTACGTTTTCATTTAACCTTCAGACAATATTAAACCTGCGTAGCTGTATAGGAATAAAGGAATATGCAGTTTGTTTTATAATACTCAAGTAATATCACTACGTAATACTAGGGAGGTTGCGAAACCGACTTCAACTTCGACTCCCACGTGCTTGAACCCTGTGACGTCGAAGTTGAAGTCGTTAGTTAAATGTGCGTTGCGAAACAAGACGAGAACGTAAGTGATTAATCAAACACCGGGATTATAAACTGCACGTGCAACACATGCATAGAAAAACTGGTTTGTCAAATCAAGTAAAAATTTCAAAACTTTAGACACATGTACCCATAAACAAAAAGTCTTCACTTTTAAATGTCATAAATTATTTTATCGCGACGGTAGGCCGTTCAAATGTGTCGTCATTTGATCGACAAAAGGCATTGTTTATGATTTACGACGAAACAAACACATGTGAAGATGTTAAACAATAAGGTGTACAGAAAACGACAGGGTATCGGCCCCAGAATCCTTTAAAAGAAACTGGGAGTTTAAAGGACAGTCAACGTTCAGGTTGACCTCGTTAAAAGCGGCACGTTAATGCTGGTAGGTTATGACGACATTTCGACGTAATCAGTCTCACAACTCTAGAATGTAGGTTTGTCGTTTGTTGTATGCACCTGGAACCAACATTGGTTTTGAAACGGCGATGAAACGTCATGTCTAAACGCGCCTCAAAGACGTCTAGAAACTTTTTCTTTATCATTTTTTGTCATCGCGAAAAAAAATCCAAAGTGTGAAAACATGAATAAAATAGTGATGTTCTATCTTGAATAGTGTTGGAATCAAAATTCAGATTGATGTATGTTACGGCGTTCCATCATTTTCGGTTATCAAAGACAACACCTAGCATGAGATGTTGACTGACTAAACTTATTTGTTTCAGTATATATGGAAGCTGTTTTTAGACGATATAATAAGATGTATTCTAAAAAATAGCTTGAAAGCAAACTGTAGTAGTGCGTTTCTTCTGTATTATTAAATTGTTTGAAAACAACACATATGCGACAACGTTTAAGTAAACACATGTTAAAGGCCCGGATACATATATAAGTAGAAGGATTGCTGAGAAAATGCATTTGAACTCTCTAGGCTGTAAAAATACAAAATCACAGACAAAATATACGGGTTTGGATAATTTACATTTTGGTGTTGTTTTAAATATGGTACAAAGTTTTTTCAGTAGAACATTTCAAAATATATAATACACAAACAAGAAGAGCACATACACATTATCTGGACAACATGATTCAGTTCAGAGTTAGAGTTTATGAACTACAGTGAGCTAACGAAATTAATTTTCAAATAGATATAATACATTATCACTTTGTAAATCTATTATTGACAGGTTATATTTTCAATTGTGAACTGCAGCATGCTGAACCAATATCTTAAAAAGTATCTTTAAAGTATATATAAAAAAAGTATATCGAGCTCCGGTTTTGACCCAAAGACTTTGTACTTGTCTTGAATATTTCTTTAGAAAAATGAAAATAGATTTTGATTGGCATTAAAAACATTTCAAACATATTGATGTTTTGCCTGAATATCGCACGACTTAGCTTTGATATCGGCCTTTAACGGTCGAATGACTTTACACACACGTACACATTTTAAAGCGGACTACTTTCGCCAAGGAATAGAACCGACAAACTTTGGTCAGTTTGTTGCCGACCGTCTTTCATATCCTACCTATGCCCAATGAGGCCGGACACAAAAAAGCAAAGACCGAAATACATTATATCAATAAAACTAGATCTCTAGATCTCAGGATTGACATTATAACCATCTGTTTTACTTGTACTTTCCATATAAAGACCATAAAATCTTCAATTCTTGTCGTATTTGAGTTTTTAACTGTTCTAATGTAATGGATGGAAACATTAACAAACAACAGTCCAATTTGGCTGGTCGAACTCTCAATACAGTTGTTTTATCGATACTATTGCAAAATGATGAATATATGTTCATGTTTGTCATATAAATGAGAGTAGATTCTGAAGCAATTGCTTAAGTATAGTAAGAATTTAAACACATCTTGTACCAAGATATCGACAAATCATTTTATTAACATATTGAAGACATACATTTAAACATTTTATTTTATAAGAACAATCCATTATTAATCTGAGTAATATAATGATGAAAATAACAAGTTAATATATGAAGAAACATACACATAAATAAATGAAAAGTTCATTCTAAGATTTTTCTTAATAAAATTCAATGTTCTGCAAATCTGTTAAACGCTTATTGACGTATCAATGACCGTACACCGTACTAGGTTAGGGGCCACAAACTCTGTATAGCACAACAGAACTTGAACCAATTATCGGTTTCGCCAAACCAATAAAATGTAACTTGCGAACACAAAATGACTAAATTACACTAACACGACAACAAAGTTAAGGGCCTTGGCACACATCCGATATAAGTTTTTTTTCTCGTTTTTACTCCGATTCTCCTAATCAGATTTAATAAAGAGTAATTTTTTAGATAAATAAATTTTTTTTACTCCCCTTTTGGTTTATTAAAGCACTATTTTTAGAAAAAAAAATAATCCAAAAGCAAACAGTTGCGTTCGTTTAGTTGTTTAATCTGCATGTTTAATATTTTTCAATATTGTTTTCCAATTCTAGCAATAATGACACTTCCAGTTATTTTCAATCGATAACTTATACCTTACCTGAATAGTTCTTTTATAGTACTCGACATGGAACCACACAACCAATAGTTTGTTTTGAAACAATGTATGAAACTTATAGTGTTAATAACATGTTATAGACTATTCAAGCGGTGTATCCCAATAAGGTTTTGTATTCTTGAATAAATTTGCGAGCAGTGGCAATAGACAATATTGTTCAATTATTCTTATAATCATATTTTGATGTAAACAATTCATTCGAAATTCAGACTCAAGCACACATAATAGCCAAAAGCAAACCGTGGTTTATATCCACAAGTGCATTCATTGGTATTAAGCTAACGCTTTAATTGATTTAACAAAAGAAGTGAAATGTACACTATCGAACTGGTCCCACAAAAGAAAAAAAAACAACACTTGCACAACAACAAAAATACACACACAACGCGCAAAAATTTGCGATATTTTTTTTTACTTTTTAAAGCAAATACATCTGAGTAGCCTGCCTGCCTGCATACATGCCTGCTTTCCCACCCACAGATCGTATGACATTGACATGTGTGTAGACTAGTTCTAGATTAAAGTAATACAATATTTATGAACATTAACCCATAGTCCTTTTTATAGAAATTAAACCAAAGAGTGTTCTTTAGACTGACACTTTGATAAGTAAAGGACAAAACATGAGCTGTATAGCATGGATATGTAAGTATTTAAGGTTGAAAATAACTTAATTGATCAACCTCGTCATTATAGATCGTTTCTGTGCTTTTAAATGTTTTTTCGAACTTAAGTGTTTACCTTCCAAAAGTAGGTAAACTCATCTGAATTATGTTGATGATCCTTAAGTAGCTTTTGACGAAGATAACGTCTGCGTTTTAGTTATTACAAGGAACTGTCGATATTTTTCGAGTCATTCAATATAGTATTTTGATTAATTGTCCTTACTTGTTTGGTTTAAAAAAATTCACGCTCATTGACGACGAATGTTTTTTAATGTATTTGCTTCTAAAATATTTACAGTCTTTTAGATAAAAAATATAAGGTATTCTTTGACACCGAATAAAATATTGCTCATTTAACTACATGAAAATTTTCAAACAATCAACGCATTGGCACCACAGGTGTTGGGCGAGTTGTATAGACGCAGAAAAAAAGGAAAAAAAACAGTCAAACACACATATATATGATTAAATCATCATAACTTTCGGACAAACACCTGTCACTATCAAAATATATGATAGAAAGGTAGACATGAAAGCCCTACACAAATCAACCCCTTTCTTACCCCATGGTCTGTAACTTGGCCAAATTATGAGCAATCTAACTAACTCTTTTTGCGTAGAAAGGATGCCTCTATTAGAAAGACAATCATCAGTAACCATTGTTTTAACATTACAATAGCTATGCCTTATAAACAGCAAAACTAATTTGGTCGGACAAGATCTGATGGACTCGCGATCACAAATTTGACATGAGCAAAACTGCATGTATTCCATAAAAACGTTACCACTGGTAGGGAGTGTACTAGAACCGCTATTTAACTGTTTCAATGAAGAACGCAGGTTGATTGAGTTCCATTGTTTCATAACTGATAAATATTTAAATTGAGAATTTCAAATTGACATATCAGAACAATAATGTTAAGGGTTACATTCATGCAACGAGCCCGGGAAATCAATGTTCTTTTTGTATAGTTTTAATAAATCATACACTTATATATTATGGATGTACATGTTAACCATAACCATATTACAGTCATAGAAATCATACAATAACTAAACCAAACATGTTAACAAAATTGCAAGTGAGATGTTGACGCCGCTTACAATGCCATTATGTAAACTCATTTTTCGAAATGTATTGGGGAAACATATACTTCCAGTTTACCACCACCGGCAGTAATTGTGTTTGTTCTAGATTTTAAATTGCAATGTCACTGTTAGACTGCTATAACACAGCTCCGTAATGCCTCTGTTAAAAGTGATCCGTGCAACGCATCGCTGAATCGTAAAGTTTCTAACAACAAATAATGTGTTGGGTACATTACACAGCTCCGTTACACTTCCGTTTACGTAAGAGTGTCCGTTTCGTTTCGCACGGTGAGCGATTTAATTTTGTTATTGACGTATAGCTAGAAAACACCTCTGTTAATGACCTACCGCTTTCGCAGCAGAACAATTTGATAGTCGTAACAATACGCGTTACTCTGTATCAGTCGAAATAAACTAATAAGAGCGACACTAGTTAATGTGTTCTTTCTATTTAAATATAATTCGATCACATTTTTGTAGCATTATACTAGATAGCAACTTTATCGACAAAATTCAAATTTTACAATGTAATCTATGAGAACAAAAGAAACTGCTTCTGAACTGTGTAATAATATTAATTGAAGAGATGTTCAAAGAAAGAATGTTGTAAACAATGTAGATATGTCAAGTGTAAGGGCACAATGAAAAATTGGCCCGTACAAAAACTAACACACGGAACGACACAAAAACACGTACAGTTTGTACAACACCATGACGCAACATATATTTAGAAACAACTATATTTTTGTGTTTTTCGGATTTTTCTTTTTTTTAATTCCTTTTTATTTATAATTTCTTAAATAAATTCTCCAAGAAATGTTGAGTTACCGCCTTGGTACGGTCACTGACTTTTATTGGGAGTTTAAACCAGTTTTAAGCTATAGCAAACCTCACACTTTCTCAACATTTTTGGGAGAAGAAAAACACAGAAAAATGCATTTACTCCCTCTAACCAGGCCACTAAGAAGCTGAACAGAACCATATGAAAGTAAAAAGAAGTAACATTAAAAAGAAATGGGTGAACAAGAGAGACTTCTAAATACAAACGTCTTCTGCCTGTAAAAATCATCACAGGTCCATGGCCATATGGCCTATGCTAGAATATAATAAATGGTAAAGCACCGTACAAAAATGACGTCAAAAATAGCGTATCAAGTAAAACTGTAATTAAGAGGGGCATCATCGCTCTACAAAAACTAATAAAAGCTCATTGTCAAAATTCAAAAAAAGATACAAACATATCATATCTTTGCAGAATTATTTTATTATATTAACCAGGAATGTAATGACAAAAATTTACCGATCTAATATTTGACATGTACCTTATTTATGTTGTTTTATTCATGCGTTTCAAAGTGGTAAAAATTATTTGAATTGTAATCTACACAAATTCAATGATACCAAATTAACATTATTGCAGCAATAGTCAAATAGACCCAACATGTCACACTTCAACACATAGTATCGTCATTTATACATGTTTCTGATCCTAGACAATTTAGAAAAGTTTTATTGGGACTCGGGAGTAAGTTACAGCTCTATCCCTTCGCATATTCATTATAAACGTTCAGACGGAGATTTGAAAAATCCGCGAAGCGCTCGTCGAATTAATAAGTATACAGTCTTTTCGTGCGTAAAGTGTTGCATTGTCGTAACTTTATTGGTCTCAAATCTCAACGACCAAACCCTCGTATATAAATGCTGTTCTGTTTATTTGCAACACTTTGTGGTATTTCGTAAATTTTCCTACACAAAATAGTGAAGGCAATTTCTATATTTAAATAGTACCACGCACTGTGCTACAGTACAAACTTTGTTTTACGATTTTAAAGTAAATATATCCCCAGGGACATATATCGGTCCAAAATGAGTTTACAAAAGAGACTTGATCCAAGGGACGATTGTTGGGAGCTATATAGCCCTGTGTAATCGTACACTAGTAATATTGTGCAAGCTTCTGTTGATATTTAATTATTTCCGTTTATACGAGGATTATGTCTAACTTGACATTTTGTTCCTGTTAACAAAGAGAAGAATTAGTTTAAATTCACGTGACTCGTCAAATGCTAGTGTAAGCAATAAAAGGGTGCGCACTGGTGTGGCTTGGAGATACAGAGCAAAACTGGTGTGTAATATTTTATATGTGTGTAAAATACTTTAAAAAGGTTTAAATGATGTTTTTGTCGACTGAGTTAGTTGTAAGGGTTGGAATAGTTTTCCTTTAGACATGTTTACAGTGTCTAGCTAACATTCAAATAATCGAATCCCAGTTTAGCAAAGGAAAAAAGGTTGCAACGAGTTATAAGACTTTGCCATCTTATTAAAAAATTAAATGCGCAGTCAAGTGTTTCGAAGAGAAAAGGCAAAACCGATGCAGCGTCGCGGGCTACAACACGGCCACACAGACATGTTTCCTGAGCAACGACGGTCTACAAGATCTCCTGGACGCTGATGAAGAGTTTGGGGTCATTTTGTATGCTGACCCAAAAAGTATGTTTTAGCAACGAAAACATTATAACCCTAACCACAAACAGTGGCATAAAACAAAAACAGCAACACAGACAGATTTGCCAATCATTACACGTTTGTGTGTGTTAAAAAAGAAGCATTTTTACGCCAATTTCAACATGGTAAAAACAATTGTAATTTTACAACAATATTATTTTAAAACAAAAAAATGAAAAATCATTTTTGTAAACAACTGAATAGTTTTGTGCCGACAAAAGACATTGATTAAATACAGAGAACGTTCCATAATGAAGTGCGATAGAATTATTCCTTATAATTACAATATGTCTGAGTTTATTAAAACTTCTCTTAATTCAACGTTTTAAAGAAATCTTTAACAAAACATCTAGCTACCGTTTACATTCAACAGCGTTGCAACAACGTTGCTATAAAAAATAACGTTTTATTTAATGATATTAACACACTTAGCACTTACTCAATTTATAATTGAACATTAACACAAAAAGTTAACACAATAAAGGATTTTATTAGAGTGGTATTTTCAATACACACATTAAAAAAAATCAAAAAGCGTTATATCTGTGAGTATCGTACATTATATCCATTCAAAATGTTATAAATAGATTTCACAAGTGACAACACTGTTGACAATTGATCATCTTGCTGCTCATATGCTGTAATGTACATGTAAGCTAGCAGAGTACAATTTTTTAACAAGAACAATGTTAAATGTTAAGCAATAAGTGCAAATATTTAAAAAAAAAAACATGCTGAAAAATTAAAGTATACTTCAACCGTCAACAATGCTTTTCTACCCTTGACAAACTTCACGCCCCCTAAGGTCAAATCCTGGATCCGCCACCGTTATGTGTGTAAGCGGTTTGTTATTTTTAAAGTACCACATAATTAACTTAGATCTCTTTCTCTTGCGAAGAAATGCTTCACACTAGATATATTGTGCGTGGATTAGATGTCCACGATGTTTCATTTACCACATGTTGTTTGGCCATAATGTACGAACATTGAGCTCTCGCATATATTCAAAATATTTGTTTTAAGAACAACATTTTGATACTTTATTCCTTTTTGCATGTTTTTAAAGGACTTACATCCAAATTGGTAAAACATATTGTAAACATAATGTGTTTTATTCCAACTGTTTGTCGTTTGATAATAGTGGCGCCTAAAAAGTATAAGGAGCGTCATTGAAGTGGAGAAAGGCGAAACTATGAGTTATCTACTAATTTAAAATTGTCTTCATTTGATGGAAAATCAAATCGTTGTGTTTTTTTAATTTGAAGGCTTATGCTACAGTTTCATGATTTTTTTTCTCAATAATAGATTTCTTTCAAACTTTATGTATGACAAGAACATGATGTTATGAAATGAAAAACCAAACAAACTGAGACCTCACCGGGGTCAATTGTTTTTATGAGATACGTCTATAATATATGTCACATGTTTAGTATTTTTTTACAATTTTCATAGACTTCGTTGTAGGCATGAAATCATAGCATGCATTATCAGAATATCATAAATAATTTTTATTTTCATTTTAAGACATTCTATATTACACATAAATTACTAAATATTGCAATACAACTAATGCAACACCTATAAAAATTATTTTACCTTATTTACGACAAATATATTTTCCACAAATATTTTTATTCTAAGGGATGTTTTCTAAGTTAACTAAAATTTTACATAATAGAATTTCACAAAAAAATACCAATATATTATCCAATGTATAATACACATAAAATAAAAAATGTAGGTTACCATGTTAATTTGTTCTAAGTGGCAATTTCAAAGTTTTGATGGGTGGGGTAGGGTAATTACGCACACCCAACAAGACTTTAAGGTATATAGTGCACATCATAAGTAGTTAAAATTAAATTTTACAAAACAAAATAAGACATTCCTACCATTTTTCTTTAATTAGTTCGTAAAATTACCAAATGCTAGCACCCTGGATCGGATCCCATCGGAAAACGGGTTCCGGTGCCGGGTTTTATAAGGCGCAGCGTTGTTTTATAGTAAAAAATGTGAAAAAAAGGTAAACTGTAGCATAAGCTTTTAAAACGGGTGACAATACCACAGTAATAGTTTAAACTATGAACGACAAAATCACCAGTGTATATATTTCTTAGCTTTTAACAATTATTGAAAATGAAAAAAAAAACAAACACAGGTATCATGAAGAAAAAGTAACATTTCATATCAAAATCAGTTCAAGGTGCCTCTCACAATTAAACTCTCGGCAAAAAACAGCCTAGTCTCGCCTGACGGCTCTTCAGTGTGTATGCAATATAACGTTGACGTTGTTATGGTAGCGACTTTACAATTTTTCAGACTTCATTTGAAGATTATTTGGGAGACGTTAATATAGCGTTATTTAGCATTGAAAGGGGGCTTAAATATCTAGATAAAATATTGTTCTTTTACTTACCTAGCCGATAACTGTTTAGAAAAACATTTATAAAACGGAAAAATAGAAATTTTTGCTTCAGTTTCGCAACGAATATCTAGATGTTCGCTAAGCGGTAATTTTCTTGTTGAGGGATCCCTAACCTGTTGCGCGTGTATGGTTCTTTTCATTCGTAGCTTATCACCAGTTTGACCAATATATTATTATCCACAACCATTACATATTAAGCAATAGCTTATGTTTTCAACATCGCACGACATGTTTTGTTTCCAAAGAATTTATTTCCCGTTAAAATTAAAATATTCTCCCTCTCGCAAAAACCGCGTTTAGTTCGCCCACGTTTTGTTACTTTAAACGTTGTTACTTGTTCTCTGAAAATTTAGAGTTTGTTAATATATTCTTTAAGTTTAGGGGTTGTCATTTACTTTTAATATATTTGTTGCTCTCATAAATTTCTCGCATTACTGAATCGGTATTTTTTCTTATATATGTATATAGTTTATATATAAATTTAACACACTGATATTTGTAATTTCACAGTTCTTTAAATATTTAATGCAGCATATTCGTTAATTTCATTTGTTAGGCTGTGCTGCTGAAGAACCACTTCTGAACGGCGCCAGACAGCTACTTCACGGCATCAAGCGTATGGGATTATCGTTATGAAGCCCACATGGCCCGTATGGATGGATTGGACGGATTTTGGAGTCCCAATGCGGCTGATCGTGATGCAATTCCGCCAGCTATGTTTCTTCAGGTAAGTCAAATGTAAAAAAGTGTTAAATAACAATATTTGTATTATAAATATAATAAGGTCAATCAGATGACATATTTGATTAATTAACTTAGATCTCTTTCTCTTGCGAAGAAATGCTTCACACTAGATATATTGTGCGTGGATTAGATGTCCACGATGTTTGATTTACCACATGTTGTTTGGCCATAATTTACGAACATTGAAAATACTGAAAAGTGGTAAACTTAAATCCATGCTGGAACTTTTGATCTACGTTAAGCTTTACTTACATGTAAAGTACATATAATGGTGCGGAAAGTAATTTCAACTTATAATTTAAAAAAAATTAGAATAATATCCACTGTGTTGTTGTCGCTGCAAAATATCAAGAGCGTCACATGTTATGGAAATTATAAACGTTGTAATACTTTTTCTTAAACAAAAGAAACTTCCCCGTAAATCGTCAGGCAGGTAACGCAATTACATTTACATATATGTTGTGTGAACAAATAATATCAATATTATATATGACTTCAAAGTAGTCTCATGCGACTGCATCACACGTGGGCTTCTGTGCTGCGTTTTAACTCCGAATTGATATAACCTATATGAAGGTATATATTGAATATGGAATAACATATTCCATCTAACAAATGGTTACCAGTATTAGCATGTTAGCTAAGTTTTTTCAAAACTGCTTCATTCCATTTCATTAAAACTACACAACAAATGAACATTAATATGATACTATATATCTTGGACAATTATTTAAAAGAACGTATACAGTTTTAATTACTAATATATTGAATCCATTTTATATACATGATAAAATTATATATTAAATAACACTGTATATCTGGTTTGTTTTAGGTCAGGTTTCTTAGCTTAAGCAAAGTGGTTCGTGTCGCGACCAAAGGTGTGCGAACTTGTTGCTATATGTCTCTTTTCCGCCTGGCGTACTCCGAGGACTGTACAAACTTTCTCAACCTTCTAGACGGCTCCGGAAATAACATGGTAATTAATATGTTTGTTACGATTAGTAACATTGTTTCCAACAACATGAACTAGCAAGCGAGACTATCATACTTCACACGCATGCTTGAGTTGTTTAAATATCAGAATAGTAATATTTATTGAGTATTTAAAATACCATTACGATTTATTTACAGACGTTCCCAAACAATCCAGACGGAATTACTGTGACCGAAAACCAGCTGCCCACCCCGGTCATGGCTAGCTGCCTTCGCATCTATCCTCTGGTCTGGACCATCATTCCTGACACAAAAGTTGAAGTATATGGATGTCCAGCTGCATGAACACGTTGATGGGTCCCAAGAACACCGTGGCGACGTTTCGTGTATCAATATCATAACTCACTACTGTTTAGCTACACTCTGTATTGTATGTTAGGTTAATTAAGATTATCAAATTTTCTATGTTATGCAATGATCATAATCATGCATTTCAATGAATATAAAGACATGTATTAATCATTAAATATAAGTGTTATGATAACAGTGTTTGAATAAAAAATATAAATAAATCAGCAACCATTGGACATGTTTGTGTCATAATGGGTGTGTCTATTCCGTAAACAATTAATAAATCAAGTCATACCAAGTAATGGTCGATGCATCATACATATTTAACTACATTACACGTGTGTGTATACTTACATTTACATATTTTTGTACAAACTTTCTGCTAATAGATTTTATCAAAGTTTACACAAGTTTAAGGAAAAGATAAAGTATTCCAAATACTTGTATAGTTTTAGAATGACACACCAAATAAGTATTTTTCACGTTAAAAATTAATTTCATTAATCAAAATGTACATTTTGGAGGATTGAAACCTTGACTCTTAACTATTGCATTTTACAATGTGACCTTACTCACGCCTTGATTAACAACAGTGTATGCGACTTGCAAAATGTGTATTTTGTAGGCCTGGGACGATACGGCCAGCAGTCGATACGATACGTATTCGATACAGACATTGCCGATACGATACATTTCCCATACGATACACCATCCTGTACAATTCTTAGGGTTTCAAAATTAAGGGTTTTGGACTTCAACAACAAAGTGAATGTTTTGGGTTGATCTTTACAGTGAATTCCACAAATACTAGGGCTGAAGCAAAATGATCACCCTTGAAGTGTTTACTTTAGTTTTATTCACAAAGTTTTGGTTCAACATACTGAATATCAACCCCAATATGCTTAAGTATTTTGCTTTATTGTATGAAAGTCAAATGCGCATATACTTTCAGATGTATCGGTACAGCATGATGACCGTATCGATACGTATCGGTTGATTTCTGTATCGATAGTGTAACGATAGTGACTGTATCGTCCCAGCCCTAGTATTTTGAACTATGGTATGTGCTGTCTGCTACCTTCATTGCATTTGTATTTGTCATTCTGATAATCTTCATATAATCTTCATATTGTTTATAATGGATGTGTGAGGCCATTCTTTACATAATACTTGTAGTGAACTAAATTGTAAAAACAAAATTATAAAATATTAGTGCTAGGTCACATTGCTTTTGTTGTGCTTGGTATTGTGATTTGTCAGTTTGTACATCAGAGGTAGGTTTTGAGTGTCGAAACATTAAGTTTATTATGTCAAGATGTACCTTTTATTTTGTCATGATAGACAATTGCTTGTAAATGTTAAATGTTTCTATACAACGCTTATTTTATTTAAAGAACCACATAATCAATGAATCTGGTGTGATGGGTTTGCTGTATCGTGTGATTTGCTTTCTATATTTCATCATCTCATTTTACGTATGTTTCAGCATCAACCCATTTGGTGTTTGTTTCTGCATTATCTCATTTTAAATTTGTTTATGTGCTAACCCATTTGGCCCTTGATTTGCATAAATCCAATTGAAGTTTGTGTCTGCACAAACTTATTTGGCATTTTTCTTGCACCAACGAATTTAACGTTTGTTTCTGCATTCAGTTATTTGGCGTGTGTTTCTGCATTTATGAATTTGACGTTTGTTTCTGTATTAATCGAATTGGCGTTTGTGTATGCACCAACTCTTTGACGTGTGATTGTACATAAAATCATTTGGCTTTTGTTTCTGCATTAACGAAGTTGGCGATTGTTTCTGCATTAACTCATTTGGCGTTCGTTCCTGCATAAACTTTTTTGGGTTTGTTCCTGCATCAACTCATTTGTCGTTTTTGTGTACCAACTCATTTGACGTTTGTGTCTGCATCAACTCATTTGGCGTTTGTTTCAGCATTTACCAATTTGGCGTTTGATTCTACATTAACCAATTTGGCGTTTGGTTTTGCATCAACTCATTTGGCGTATGTTTCTGCATTAACCAATTTGGCGTTTGTTTCTGCATTTACCAATTTAGCGTTTGTTTCTGCATAACCAAGTTGGCCTATGTTTTCACATTAACCGAATTGGCGTATGTTTTTCTACATTAACCAAATCGGCGTATGTTTCTACATTAACCAACTTGGCGTTTGTTTCTACATTAACCAATTTGGCGTTTGTTTCTGCATTAACCATTTTGGCGTTTGTTTCTACATTAACCAAATTGACGTTTGTTTCTACATTAATCAATTTGGCGTTTGTTTCTACTTTAACCAATTTGACGCTTGTTTCTACATTAACCAATTTGGCTTTTGTTTCTACTTTAACCAATTTGACACTTGTTTCTACATTAACCAATTTGGCGTTTGTTTCTACATTAACCAATTTGACGTTTGTTTCTACATTAACCAATTTGGCGTGTGTTTCTACTTTAACCAATTTGACGTTTGTTTCTACATTAACAAATTTGGCGTTTGTTTCTACTTTAACCAATTTGACGTTTGTTTTTGCTTTAACGCATGTGCCGTTTGTGTCTTCATCAACTTATTAAAAGCTTGTTCCGCATTTACCTATCTGGTGTGTATTTCTTAATCATCTTATTTCACGTTTTTCATCAATTCGTTTGACACTTGTTTTTTTTGCATCAACTCATTTGAGGTTTGGGTCTCTATCAACCCTTTCGGCTTTTGTTATGGCATCATCTCATTTGACGTTTGTTTCTGCATCAACTCATTTGACGTTTGTTTCTGCATCAACTCATTTGACGTTTGTTTCTGCATCAACGCATTTGACATTTGTTTTACTTTCTTGTTAAGTCAAATATCCAAAATATGGGTTTTCCATTGTTCGCATTGAAAAATGGATCACATGTTATATAAAAGATAACAGTTTCGTTTTAGCTGCGTCATTTGTTAGGCAATACATTGTACTGGTGGAGTGCTTAACCTCGGACAGTGCCTGAATCTCGGACACCTTCAAAAATGCCCAAAATTAGTGCAAATCCTTATGATGACATATTTATTTAATAGGTCAATACCCATTTAAGTAATCCTGAAAAAAAATCAAAGTAATCGTTTAATTGAAAGTGTGTTTCTCTAAGCCTGTAATAGTTTCTGTCAGATTGCACTCACTTATTTTTATTTTCTTAATTAGGCATGCTTAAATTCATATTTAAACCAAATGCTTTCAATAAATTATGTTACGAATGTATATATTTCGAATTAAAAAATGCATTAAAAAATTACCGTTAAAACCATAATAAAAGCGCATAACAAATGGTGTCCATGACATCAATAATTTACCTCAATAAACGCGAATTAGACTATTGTACATATTAGCAGCAACTGCATCAACAATGGAAAAAAATGAAGTTAATAGTGGAAATCATTTGGTAGATATTGCTTTACTTATTTAAAACTGTTTATCTATATTTTTGTATATAGTAGTGTCCGAGATTTAGGCACTCTCGGGTCAGTTTTAGACCTGTTTAGGCGGGGTGTTGTACGGTTAAATTAGACTAGTTACAATTTGATTATTCTATTTTCTAGCATAACTATAATAGAGAGGTTCGCCTGTTTTCATGGTCAATTTTATACAAATCTGTTCATAGATTATCGAGAAAAAAACTCGAAAACCGCCAAAAACGTCCGAACTGGCACTCGACCAGTAAGCCTGCAACGGACTAATATTTTAATAAGTTACTAACCCCGTTATAAAGATTATATGGTTTAAAAGAAATATTTATTAACAAATGTTTGATGATCAAGAACAATACCTAACTGAAGTTACTTATGTTGAAACATACAATTGTATGATGAACCACAATGTACAGTGTAATTTATTGTAATTTAATTTGATTGAAAGTTTTAAATGCGTGCACATTGTAAACGCATTTAAAACTTTATAACAAATTAAAAGCAACATTGGGTGATTTTGTATACCCCACGTGTACAATGATATAAAACTAAATGACTTGTAAAATATGATGAAATGTGGATACTGACAATCATGTTTGTTTTGTGGATCATTATTAGCTGTGATGTTTTACGACTTAAAGACACACATGTCTTTATTAAATGTGTTTTCATCAATGCGTTGTGTTGTTCTTGTAGGTATTCCTGTAACATCCATGGATTCTATATAGGAATACAAATGCCTTTATCTATGTGCAGAATTCCAGGACGTTAACTTTTATAACACATTCACGTGCCTTTTGATCTTTGAATCGCTATATTTCATGCCTGTTCTAGGATAACGGCCACATTTATATAGTGTTTATGTTATTCACAAGTCAATAGATTTAAATCTGCAATCTGACTTTAGTATATATTTTATAGACAATATTGACAATGTCTGATGTCAATATGTCATACAGTAGTGAAACCAAACGAGAACGTTTGGAGAAATCCAGTATCGACCACGGGTTGCCGTTGTTATACGTGTAGTAATTCAATAATCTTTCGACAATATTAGACTGCCATAGGTGTATCGGAATGAAGAAATATGCAGTTACATTAAAAAATTAAAGCTAAAACTTTTTCAAATCGTTTTCTCCAACAAAAAGTTCGAACAAATAAATACACGTGCATAACACAAAACACAATATTAACAATAATAAATTATTGTGTGTGAATATGTGTGTAAGAGTGTGAGATGGCTTTAAAAACACTATTGAAAGCCCGAATTGTTGACTTACCGTGCAGGCTATGCTTCCTGGGGGCTTTCCCTTTCATCAGTTTATTACAACGTGGTCCAGTGAGAACATCGCGTTCTGGGTCTCCCGTCAACAAATCAAACTTATCTATTGTGTTTCTATCTTTACATAACAATAACAAAACAAAGTGTTCTAACCTCAAGCTGATAGATTTTATATCTAGCGAAACGTAGCAAACAATTATTGTTATGGATGCGCATTATTCCAAGTGTGGAGGGATAATACA
>Ga0224511_10000410_pt1 | contig 20062 bp, 13 predicted proteins | sample SF_May12_sed_USG_2_FD_169988 | JGI IMG/M metagenome (GOLD analysis project Ga0224511, IMG submission 169988) | Sediment microbial communities from San Francisco Bay, California, United States - SF_May12_sed_USGS_8_1 | ecosystem: Environmental > Aquatic > Marine > Sediment | place: USA...
TGGATCAACCGATAGGGGCTTTTGTTTATTGGAACAGCATATCGCAACATAAAACACCTGCAGTCGAATATGTCGAAAATGGCGCTAACTGAGCCATTAATAACAAAATGGCACAGCATTAAACATCTTGAATAGTAGTGATTTTATGTGATAGTTTTTCAGTTCGGGGATGATGTGCAACTCACATTATATTGAGGGAGATTTTGATGTTTAAAGAAGAGCGGGAAGTTCCCATGTTTGAGTGGGGAATGATTGGCGATATCAAGGAGGGGAGGGCAAACCTGGGCGCGGATATGGATGTAACCATATATCGCATGATGCAGTTTACGCTTAGGGATGTTTTAATACAGCGAATGGGAGTGGACCTGGCAGACGAGGTATTTTATGCAGCCGGCAGAGAGGCAGGGAGGCATTTTTATAAAAACGTCATAACCAAAAAGGATGATTTTAACGAGATGGTGGCCGATCTGCAAAGAGCCCTTAGGGAATACAAGATCGGAATAATGCGAATGGAAAAGGCGGACCTGGAAAACCTGAAATTCACCATTGCTGTTGCGGAAGATCTGGACTGCTCCGGCCTTCCTGTATCAAACGAAGTGGTCTGCAAATATGACGAGGGATTCATAAGTGGCATCCTGAATGAGCATACAGGGCTCTCCTTCAATGTCAAAGAGGTGGATTGCTGGTGTTCGGGCGACCGTGTTTGCCGGTTCGAGGCGGTTTTGGAGACAGAATAAGCCAGGTGGATGAGCCGCTGCAAAAAGAAGTTACACAAACACTTCTGAACATTATCAATGGCAAGGACCATTGCCCCATAGAGCTTTCTCCCATTCATCGGGGGAGCCATGCGGAAGAGTTCATAAACACCTTCAACCATTTCCTGTCGAAATATCAGGAAATGGTGGACTTTGTCCAGGAGATCAGCAAGGGGAATCTGGACGCAGATCCACCCATTGGCAGATTCAAGGCTCTGGACAACCTGAAAGGAATCCATTCAAACCTAAGACACCTCACTTGGCAGACCCATCGTGTGGCGGAAGGGGATTATAACCAGCAGGTGGATTTTCTTGGGGATTTTTCCATCTCGTTCAACAAGATGACTCGCCAGCTCAAAGAGTCGTTCGAAAAGATTGAAACCCAGAAATTGGCCCTGGAGGACGCCAACAGGTTTTTGGAGAACATGAACATGACCGATCCTTTGACGGGCCTTGGAAACCGGCGGGCCTTCGACGGCGCCCTGGGCCTTGAATGGAGACAGGGGGAAAGAGACCAATCCCCTCTCTCCCTCATCATGCTGGACATCGACAGTTTCAAGAAATTCAACGACAACTACGGACACCAGGAGGGGGACGATTGCATCCGCCGAGTGGCCAAGACGATAAATAGACACATCAAGCGCCCTCGTGACCTGGCCGCAAGATATGGGGGGGAGGAGTTTGCGGTGATCCTGTCCGCCACTTCAACCGAGGGAGCGAGTGTTGTGGCGGAGAATATCAGGTATGCAGTGGAGGAGATGAAAATACCCCACCTTTATTCGGTCGCCACCGACGTGGTGACTTTAAGCGTCGGCGTGGCCACGCTCATCCCCACCATCGGGCCGGCGCCAGAATCGCTGGTAAAAAAAGCGGACAAGGCCCTTTATTCCGCCAAGAACTTGGGGAGGAACCAGGTGGTGGTGGCGGAGCGGCCATAGATGCAGGATTGAAGCTGTCTCGTATTTACCCACCAGGTCCGCCTTGTTCTATTTTTATTAGTGGTCGCCTTGGCTTCCTCCTTATGGTTATTGCTGCTGCGAGAACACCTCTACCAGGGGAGAATTTCTTTTAAAGCCACAGGTCCTGCGGCAAGTTACATTGGCCCAGAGGAAATATGTCCCCATCTGGTGAGGGCCTGTTGCAAGCTCTCACCGGATGGGGGATTGGAACTTAAATGACTTTCTGCAGCAGGAGCAGAAACTGGTTGCCCGAGGGGGTGATGGAAAGAACGCTCTGTCCATCGTTCTCCAGGCTGCGCGGCACGTTGCGGATGGGGGAGCCATTGTCCAGCAGAGCCTGGATCCTGGCGCCCACCGGCAGGGTCTCCAGCCGCAGCTTGATCTTGGTGTAGTTGAACGGGCACGCCACACCAGTCAGGTCCATATGCGCCGTTTGCTGCTCCGGGCTCTTTTTCTCCTCCTCGGCGGCCAGAGGGATCGACCCCAGAGTGTATGCCTCGTGGCATTTGTCGAAAAAGGCCTTGGTCAAGCCCAGGCGGATCTGTGGGCTATCAGGCTCCGATTCCGGATCCCGCAAAGCGTCCAGCGCTCCGGCCCAGGCCAACGGATTTTCATCCTTCGCCACAACTATCGACCGGAACTCCCTGACCGTTTCCTCATCATTGGCAGGATCCACCCCATATTTGACCAGCAACGCCTTGGCCGAAAGGATGGCGGCGGACCGGGCCAGGGAAAGCGCACCGGCGCCCTCTTCCTTTTCCGCCGCATGCAGGTCCCGTCTTGCCTGGTCGAAATAGCCGTCGATGATATCCAGGGCGCTGCCTGCGCATTCGCCGGGGCCCACTTCGTCCAGGCTGAACTCCCCGCCTGTGTCGAAATCGGTTTTATGCCCCGCCAGATCCTGCCCCACGTCCTCGAATCGTTTGATTTCCGCTTCGAAAAGCTCCAGGCCCAGCCGCTCGATCAAATCCGCGGCTGTTTCCCCCTTGTTTGCGTTGGACGCCAAAATCCCGGTCAACGCCATCACCGCCGCAGGGACGTTCCTGGCCGGCGCCCGGCCAATCGGCTCGGCGATCTTGGCCCTGCCTTTCGCCGTGCCGCCCATGCTGATGACATAGTGGGGGATAAGAGCCCCGTCGATCCTGCGGGCGGAGCCTTGCAGCCCGATGTCCGCGATATGGTGGCCACTGCAGGCGTTGGGGCAGCCGCTGACTCGTATGGAGAGCGCGGGGCCCCCGGCCTGGGCTGCGATTTTTTCCAGCCGCATCGACAGCCCCCTGGAGTTGGTTATCCCTTCGCTGCAGGTGACCGACCCGTTACAAGTGGCCACGGCGTGACTGTCTTTATGATCAAAAGGCTCCAGCCCTAGCTTTCTGATTTCTTTAAACAGATTTCCCCGACCATCGCCGCTTACACCGGAAAAAAGAAGATCTCCATTCTTCGTGACCTGGGCGGCTATCTTCCCGTCCCGCCGAATGACATCAGCCAAACCCCGCAATTGGGGTATGGAAAGATCGCCACCGGGAACCTTGATCAACACTTCGGCGCCGGTGTCGGAGGCGTCGGCCAGTGCAAAAGAAACTGCGTTGATATCAAAGGGAGCCAGATCCCCCAGGCCCGCCAGTTCCGCGCGATACAGCCGCTCGAATTCGCCAAACCCTATCCTTTCGATAAGGAACTTGATCCGGGCGCGGCTTCTGTTCTTCCTGGTTCCATGGCGGTTGAAGACCTTCAGCGCCGCCAGGACCACCCGGTGTATCTCATTGGCCGGGATACCGCGCTCCAGCAGCGCGCCGAGCCGGGGCGCCGAGCCCTGCCCTCCCCCTGCGTATACATCGAATGCCAGGTTTTCCTCGCCATGGTTTTTGGTCGGCACAAAAGCGATATCGTCGGTCAGGCCGGCATAGCACCCCCGGGCGCCGCAGAAGCTGATTTTGAACTTTCGAGGCAACCCCCGGGCGTGCTCGTGCCCGGTAAAATAGGAGTTCAGCGAGGCGGCCAACGGCGCCAGGCTGGCGGACCCGGCGCGGCCGGGATGGGTACACGCTGTGATGTTCCGGATGGTGTTCCCCCCTGCCCCGGCGGAGGATATCCCCGCCTCCGCCAGAATCCGCATCAGGGCGGAAGCCTGCTCGATTCTGACGAAGTGCAATTGAATATCCTGCCTGGTGGTCAGGTGGACCGTGCCGGTGGGCAGGTCGCCAGCCAGGTCGGCGTATTTTTCCATGGCTGTGGCCGACAAGGCGCCACCCGGCAGCCTGGTCCTGAGCATGTAAAAGTCCTTCTGCCTTTGGGCATAGACTCCCATCTCCACCCTGGCCGCCTTGAAATTCTCCGCGGGCATGCTCCCCGACAGATGCTCCGCCACCGCCCGCTCAAACGAGTCGATGGCCAGGGCCGCATGATCCGATTCCTTTAACGCTGTGTTACCCATGATTCCTGCTCCTTATATGCCGGGCGCGGCGGATTACCTGTCCGCCACGTCCGATTTGCTGATCTCGCCGGCCATAACCTCTTCGGGATGGATGGCGGCGGGATCGATTTTTTTAAGATCCACATCCGTGTACGCTTTCAAAGGCTGAGTGTGTATTCCGCACTCGCCGCCGCACTTGGAAGTGTTGAGCCATCTTCCGGCGCGTTCGTTGTCGTCGGTGGTGATCACCGTGCAGGGGGCGCAACCGAGGGAGCGGTATCCCAGGCCGTACAGGGGATTGATCTTCACCTGGTACAGGGCCAGGTATTGCCATATCTCTCTTTCCTTGAACAACAGGATGGGATTGAGCTTTATCAACCCGTGGTCGCGCTGCTCGATCTCCTTAAAGTCGGTGCGGGTGCGCCCCTCGGTGCAGCGCAGGCCGGTGATCCAGCACTCCACATCCATCTCCTTCACCGCCTGGCGCACAGGCTCCACCTTCAGAATCTGGCAGCACTGGTCCGGATCGGTCTTATACAGCTCTCCCACGTCCTTGTCGGACTTGAAGACTTTCAGGTTTTTGTCTTCGGCCACCAGATCATGCATGAACTTGATGGTCTCCGGCGGTTTGTAGGCTGTGGTGACAATGAATCCGCGCACGTCGGGATTCACCTTCTTGGCCAGATCCCACACTACCAGAGAGTCCTTGCCGATGCTGTTGGCCACCACCGACTTTTCCCCGAACTTTTCGAATGACCAGGCCAGCAGTTCCTTGGCGCGCTCCACCTTTTCATAGAAGTTGAGGGAGTCCACCAATTCCTTCAGGTCTTCCCCGTTGGTTTTCTCTATACTAATGCTCATGGATATATGCTCCTTGTTGTTATTGCACAATTCCTATCGAATCGATGTAAATTATCGTAATTAAGGGATATCTAGTCAAGATATTTTTTTAACCCTAAATAATCAATGTGTTAGCCTATAGACATTTGATCCGAAACGCTGTTATAATTTGTTAAGATAAAAAACAGGCAAAAAAATGAAGTTTTCAGCAAGATTTGAATACGCCCTCCTGGCCCTCCTATACCTGAAATGCGAGCCGGACGAGTCCCCCATCTCCGGCAGGGTTCTCTCCGAGAAGTTGAGCCTCCCATACCGGTTCCTGGAACAGATCCTCACAGACCTGAAAAAAGCAGGGCTTGTGCGCAGCGTGCGCGGATATCATGGCGGATATCGGCTGGCCCTGGAGCCGGAGGAGATCTCCCTGTACGATGTGTTCCGGGTGACCGAAGGGAAGCTGGAGCCGTATAACTGTGGCCAGGGGGAAAATGGCGACCGGTGCGGCCAGTCCTATAACATGTGCGTCATCAGCAGCTTTTATGACGACATAAAAGACACCATGACCAATCTTCTGAAGAGCTACACTCTGGACAAGCTGTGCCAGGCCTCCAGAAATATGGTCAAGAGCCCCCCCCCTCGCGTGGCCAACATCTAAGTCCAGGCTTTCTGGCGATATAGCGCCTCGCGCATGTGGGGCTGGGCCCACGGCGTTTCCGGTTTGGTTTTCATGTCCGTTCTGATCCAGTAAAACGGAAAGATTGCTCAATTCGATGGAGTGTTAATCATGACCAAGATATCAAAAAGCCGATGGCGCCCTTTTTTGGCGATGTTCACCGCCTGGATAATGATCCTTCAATGCTCCCTCTTTTCCGGCCACAGCTTCACCGCTGTCGCATGGGCCAACGCCCGCTTCCAGGGCCAGGTGGTGGAGGTTATCAACGGCGCCACCATAAAGGTTCAGACCGAAGATGGCCTGCGCTTTGTCAAGCTGGCGGGGCTGGAGGTGCAAAGCCTGGAGACCCCCCTGGGAATACAGGCCAGGGACAAGCTGGCCCAGGCCCTGATGGGGAAGACAGTGACTGTGGAGCAGCTCGCCGCCTCCAACGAGCCTTATCATTACCAGGATAACCTGGGCGACAGCAGAACCATTGCCCGGGGCCAGACCACAGTGGGCCACGACTATTCCAACCCGCTGGACGGTCGGGTGATGATCGACGGAGAGGATATCGCCCTGCTGCTGCTGGCGGCGGGACTGGCCTGGCTGCTGTATAACTTCCTGGATGACAACCTGTACCAGAGACAGGAGAGCGCCAGGCTGGAGAAGGTCGGCGTCTGGGCCAACCCCCAATGGCGGAAGAAATGGAGCAAGGACCACGAAGTCCCTTTCAGCAACCAGGGCTTTACCACCCACAGCGGCAATGGCAGCACATACCAGAAGAAGGAAGCTGTCCAGCCCCGTGACTCCGGCTGGAAAAAACCGGAAGGCAATGACCAGAAGGCTTACAAGAACCAGGAGATAAAGTCCCATTCCCAGGGCAAATCGGACAAATCTAAAGATTTCAAGTCCAGCGGCGGTGGCTTCACCAAAAACGATAAGGGCCAGAAAGGAGACAACGGCCTACACCTGGGATGGGAGAAGCGGAACTAATAATCAATAGGATAAATTCGAAGGAAAATGATGCTTGCGCCGACCCGGCCGGTTTGATCCACCGGGAACGGCGCAAGACTGTTCTTAACCGATCAGCAGCCTAATTTGCCCTCAAGACCGGAGCGCAATTCTTCAAACTCCGGGGAAGAAAGGCGCTCACCCCAGGTTTCTGAAAATACTATATCTTCCATTGGACGGTAAGGCAGCCATCCGATGGCCCGAAGCAGCGGATCCTCGGGAAACTCCTTGACCCATCCCACGCAAAGATAGGCCACAGGGATTACATGATCCGGGATTTTGAATATTTCCCGCAGAATTTCATTACGCAGTATGCTCACCCATCCCACGCCCAACCCTTCGGCCCTGGCCGCAAGCCACAGGTTTTGCACCGCGCACACCACGCTGTACACGTCCATCTCCCTGATAGTGTTCCTTCCCACCACTGCAGGGCCGTTTTTCTCCGTGTCGCAGGTGACAAGCAGGTTCAATGGAGCCTCCCTTATCCCTTCAAGCTTGAAAGACAGGTATTCCTCCCGCTTTGATTCCTCAAATCCGTCGGCGGCGGCGCGACGCTCCTGGTCCACATGGAGCCACAGACGCTGGCGTGTCTCCTGGTTGCGGATAATTGTGAAGTCCCAAGGCTGCATATAGCCCACGGATGGGGCGTGGCTGGCGGCGGCCAAAACGCGACCCAATGTCTGTGGAGAGACAGGATCGGGCAGAAAGGATCTCATATCCCTCCTGTGGAGAATGGCCTGGTACACCCCTTCGCGCAGGTCGGGCGAAAATGCGTGTAAGTTTCTGGATTGCTGAGCGTTCTTGAAAATGGTCATGATCAATACTCCCTTTGATGCCTTTCGGCGAAAAATCAGGGACCTCTCATACAAAGTCCGGGAGTAACCATTTCCTCGAACAGGATCGCGTCCTTGGTCCTGGAAGACAACGACCCCTCATAGTTCGCGGCAAGTCTTCTGGCTTCCGGATCGTCCTACTCCCCATGCCTTCCCATCCATTTTATAAAAAGGACAGTGGCTCGTATCTGGGTTTTGTCCCCGGTCACAGCGGCGGGTCCGCGACGGATTTAAACCGTCTTCCTTCTTAAGCCCCGTTTGGGGCGCCTGCGAACAGGTTGATTATACCATGCATGGCAAGTATGCCGAGCCTGTACGTTATTCTTTTCTCCGGATTGCTTTCATGACACAATCTTCACAAAACCGTTGGCGAGCCGTGACCCTTCTTCCGCGGCGTTTGGCTATGCTGATCCTCAAGTTTAAATACACCAGGAGGTTGACATGATAGGCAGCAAAAATTTTAAGAGAAATGCGGTTTTGACCGTTTTTTCATCATTCTTGATCATAGTTGGCGGTTTGGCCCTGACGCATGGCTGCGCAAAGAATGGGACAGCGCCCCATGACTACGAGCAACCCATGCCGGAACCAAAAGGGGGTCGCACGGACGCAGACTTGCTATCCAAGCCTCTGGCAGTAGAGGAACCTAAAAAAGAAAGAGCCAAAAAAAGAGAGAAGATTCTGGCGGAAAGCGTGGCAGTAGCCGAAAGGGAAGAAGAGACTTCACCCGTGGGAAAAGACGACAAAACAAAAAGCCAGGCGCCAAAGATAGTGACCGGCAACACGGTTGGCTCCATGGTTGTTGACGACCAGCATGCCTACGCCCCCCAATCCGATGAGAAGGTTTCCGCCGACAAGGTAAAACCCAAATCGAAGATTCTTCCAGGTTTGTCCACGGAATTCCTCCATAAGGGACATACGAGCTCAGGCATGGATTTAGGTCAAATGAATCCGTCGGACCTGGCCTCACTAGGCAAAGAGAGGGGCGTCTCTCCGGTTCCTGCCCCCGCCGCCTCTCCCCCCGCAGGCCCCGCCGAGCAGGTGTCGCCATTCGCCAGGCTCAAGGTTGTCAACGACAAGCCGTTCCACGACATGTACTTCAAGCATTATGGCGTGAACCCCACCATTGACACGGAAGAGGAGCCTTTCTCCACCTTCTCCGTGGATGTGGACACTGCGTCATACACCGTTGCCCGGTCATACCTGGACCGGGGCCATCTGCCCGAGGAGGACGCCATCCGCGTCGAGGAGTTTATCAACGCCTTCGACTATGGCTACTCACCCCCCTCCGAAGAGGCGTTCGGCCTCCACGCGGAGGCGTTCCCCTCCCCCAACCGTCATGGATACCATGTGCTGCACATAGGGCTCAAAGGCAAGGTGGTGGACCCGAAGGACCGCAAACCGGCCAACCTGGTGTTCGTGGTGGACACCTCCGGCTCCATGGAGACGGAAAACCGGCTGGGGTTGGTGAAAAAAGGGCTGGGTTATCTGGTGGACCAGTTGCGCGATGATGACACGGTGGGGATCGTGGCCTACGGCTCCCACGCATACGAGGTGCTAAAGCCCACCTCCGGCCGCCAGAAAAGCGTCATATTCCAGGCCCTCAACCAGCTGTACTCCACCGGCTCCACCAACGCCCAGGCGGGCATTCATATGGGCTACTCCATGGCCGTGGCCGCCATGAAAAAAGGGGGAATCAACCGCGTCATCCTCTGCTCCGACGGTGTGGCCAACAACGGAGTCGCCACGGGCGCGGACGCCATTTTCCAGACCGTCAAGGACAAGTCCGCCATGGGGATCACCATCTCCACCATCGGCTTTGGCATGGGCAACTATAACGACACCCTGATGGAAAGACTGGCGGACCAGGGAGACGGCAACTATTACTACGTGGACCGGGAGGAGGAAGCCCGCCGGGTGTTCGTGGAAAACCTGACAGGGATGCTGCAGGTGATCGCCAAAGATGTGAAGATCCAGGTGGAATTCGACAAGGAAAAGGTCTCCCGCTATCGCCTTCTGGGCTACGAGAACAGGGCGCTGGAAAAAGAGGACTTCGACAACGACAGGATAGACGCCGGAGAGATCGGCGCGGGACACTCCGTGACGGCGATATATGAGGTGAAGTTCAAACAGATGGTCGGGGACTTCGGGACATTGAGAATCCGCTACAAGAAACCGGAGGGTGGCGCCTCCACCCTGATAGAGCAAAACCTCTCTTCCAGGATCGTAAAGTCTACCATCGAATCGGCGCCCCCATACGCCAGGCTCTCCATGGTGGCCGCAGGCTTCGCGGAAAAGCTTCGCGGCTCCTACTGGGCCCGCAACATGGATTACAACCAGTTGCTGACCATGAGCCTCAAGATCGGCGGCCCCCTGGCGGAGCGCAAGGATGTGGTGGAGTTGCGGGACATGATCCAGCGGGCCAAGGGGCTGGACCAGCGCTCCGACAAGTTCGAGAAGGAGGCGCCATTGGCCCGGATGAATTTCGACGACATTCCGGTGACCAGGTGATCCGCTGATGACCAGACGCCATTTTCCTGCGCTGGCGGTCCTCGGGCTGGGGCTTGCTGCCCTGGCCTGGGGGCTTGCCAGCCTGCAGATGGTTTTCTCCGTGGAGCGGGCCGAAGCTGTGGCGGCGCAGGACGCCCGGCGCACGGCCCTGGCTTTCTACGCCGGAAAAACCGTGGACATGAAGCTGGCCGAGTTGCTGGAACGAAGCCTGAAAAGGATCGATGGCGCCGCCGCCGACCCCTTGACTCCGGACAATGGGCTGATGCTGGTGAAAGGGGGAAGGCAAATCCTCCCCCGGCCGATCCAGTTTATGGAAGGTGATAGCGCCACCGCCACCGAGCTGTATGAAAACCTGGTCCGGGGCCAATACGCCGTGGACGACGATCCCGATTCCCCCTGGGCGCAAAGGGTCCAGTTGCTCGGGCGGTTCATCGCCGCCCTGAACGCCAAAGATGTGTCGCGGATAGAGGACTTCTTCCGCGACATCCTGCTGCAGCGGGCGGTGTTCCGGCTCAGCGCCGCCAGGGAGATCCCCTTCATGCTGGCGCTGCTGGAAAAGTTTGTGGAGAAAAGCGATCCGGACCCCGGCCTGATGCGCGCCCTGCTGCGAGACTCCGTCCCCGCCGGGCCGGGCCGGGAAAAGATCGAGGGATTGCAAAGGGCGCTGCTGAACGCCCGGCCCAAATTCACCCGGCCTGATTTCGATTTCCTGGCCGCCAGGATCGTCGCCTTGTCGGAGCGAAGCGGCGTGGAACATTCCAGCTTCTCCTCCATGGCGCGCCTGGAGCCTTCGGAGGTGATGCAAGGCCCCATCCCTTCCGGCGCCCCCCCGGCGCTGGTGGGGCTGCGGTGGTATGTGAAACAGGTGGACGGGGAACCCCATGGGATACTGGTGGATCTGGACTCCATGCTGGCCGAAGTGACAACGAACATGGTGGACCTGGGCCTGCTGCAGGTGGAGGACATGGTGGAGCTGGCCGGAGCGGTGGAGCATGTCCATCCCTCCGATTCCCTGCCGGTCACGGTGCGGATGGCGGGCAGGGAGAAGGCCCTCAGGGAGATCAAGGAGCGGTATCGGATGAAAACGGCGCTGGTGGTTTTCTCCGGACTGACGTTGACGGCGGCGCTGGCTCTGCTGGCCCTGGCATGGCGCCGCAAGGAGCGCTTCCTGGCCATGAAATCCGATTTCGTGGCGGCGGTTTCCCACGAGCTCAAGACCCCGCTGGCCTCGGCGAGGCTGATGGCGGAGACCCTGGAGCGGAAGCTGGCCAACTCCCCGGAAGCCAGGGACTACCCGGAGCGGATGGTGAAGCAGATAGACGGGCTGTCCTTCATGGTGGAGAACATCCTCTCCTTCAACCGGCTGGACAAAGGAGGCTGGATGGCGCAAAAGAGCCATGTGAGCCTTGAGGATATCCTGGTGTATATCAGAACCGAGATTCAAAACCGGTCCGCCACGCCGGTGGAGATGGCCCTGGAGGGGCTGGAGGGCGCCACCGTGGAAGCGGACCCGGAGATGATGACGCTGCTTTTCATGAACCTGGCCAGCAACGCGGTGAAGCACAACGACAAGGAGAGGGTGCGGATCGTGGCGCGACGGGGCGAGGGAAGCGGGCTCCACATTCTCTTTCGCGACAACGGGCCGGGCCTGCCAAACAGCGAGTGGGAGATGGTTTTCACCGAGTTCTATCGGCGCAAAAAACAGGATGGCGCCTCCAGCCCCGGCAACGGGCTGGGGCTGGCCATATGCCGACGGATCATGACGGAGCATGGGGGGTCGATCCGGATAGTTTCCTCCGGGGCGGAGGGAACGGTCTTTGAGCTTTCCTTCTCCGCATGAGAAAATCATGAATATGGAAAAAGCGGCGATACTGATTGTGGAGGACGACGAGGATCTGCGCCTGACCCTGGCGGACAACCTGCGGGACGAGGGCTATGATGTGGCCTGCGCCGCCAATGGCTCCCAGGCCCATGAGGCCATGGCCGCAAACAAATTCGCCCTGGTGATCCTGGACATCATGCTGCCCGACACCGATGGATATTCCATCTGCCGGGCGATGCGGGAAAGCGGGAACAGGGCCATGATCCTGATGCTCACCGCCCGATCCCTGGAGGAGGATCTGGTGCGCGGATTCGAGGCAGGGGCCGACGATTATCTGTGCAAGCCATATCGCCTGCGGGAGCTATTGGCGCGGACCCGCGCCCTGTTGCGCAGAAACGATCCCGCGCCACGGGCCACCGCCCATCTTTTCGCCGGTTACAGGATAGACGAGGTTTCCCGGTCACTCACCGGCCCGGAGGATCAATATGTGGACCTGACGAAAACCGAGTTCGACCTTCTGCTTTGCCTGTACCGGTTCCGGGGCCAGGCGCTGACCAGGGACCGTATCCTGGACGAGGTTTGGGGCGCCGATGTGGTGGTGGATGGGCGCACGGTGGATAACTTCGTCTCCAGCCTGAAACGGAAGATGGGTTGGAGCCCCGGATCCGGGTTTTCCATCACATCCATCCGCGGCGTGGGCTACCGGTTCGAGATTCTGGAGGAGTGACCGCATGGCCGAAGGCCTTTTTCCTCTTTCCTGGGGCCCCCATAGCCAAGAAAAGCGCTGATTTTAAACGCGAATTGCGTTAGGATGGAGTATGGGGGAGGGTTTCATAAGGAAAGAAGAATATGGATTATTACACCTCCAGGCCGGAAGTGGATCGAATAGTAAACGCTGATCATCACGATCCGTACTCCGTGCTGGGTATCCATCCTGTGAAGAGGGGAGTGGTTGTGCGGGCTTTTTCGCCCGAATCGGCGGAGATCGCCGTTGTGGACATCCACAACAGAGACCTGCGCTATCCCATGGAGAAGACCGATGAGGCTGGTTTCTTCGAGGTTTTCATCCCGAAAAGGGATATCTTCGCCTACGACCTGCATAAGGTGAACTTCCAGGGCCAGTCCGATATCCGCCGGGATCCATACAGCTTTCTGCCCACCCTCGGGGAGATGGATCTGTATCTGTTCAATGAAGGATCCCATTACGAAATCCACAAAAAGCTCGGCGCCCACCAGGCTGTGATCGACAACGTTGCCGGGGTCCGGTTCGCCGTGTGGGCCCCCAACGCCAGGAGAGTGAGCGTGGTGGGGGATTTTTGTCGATGGGATGGAAGGACATACCCCATGCGGGTGCTGGGCGCCTCTGGCGTGTGGGAGATTTTCATCCCCGGCCTGGCCCCTGGCGCGCTGTATAAATATGAGCTGAGGGCGCGAAATGGCGATGTGTTCGACAAAGCCGATCCCTTCGCCTACGCTTCGGAGCTGCGCCCGCGCACATCGAGCATGGTGTGGGATATCGCTGCGTACCAATGGAACGACGACGAGTGGATCGCCCGCCGCAAGGCGCGGGACCTGCTGGCCACCCCCATGAACGTGTATGAGCTGCACCTGGGCTCCTGGGCCAGAGACGCCGACGGGAATTGGCTGACCTATCGCCAGCTTGCCCCGTTGCTGGCCGAATACGCGCGCCAGCAGAACTATACCCATATTGAGCTTATGCCGGTGATGGAGTATCCCCTGGACGAGTCGTGGGGCTATCAGGTCACCGGATTCTTCTCTCCCACTTCGCGATTTGGAAACCCGGACGACCTGAAATATTTCATCGACTTCCTGCACAACCAGGGAATCGGGGTGTTGGTGGACTGGGTGCCGGCCCACTTTCCCAAGGACGCTTTCGGGCTGCGGATGTTCGACGGGACGGCCCTTTATGAGCATGAGGACTGGCGCATGGCCGAGCATAAGGACTGGGGGACGCTGGTGTTCAACTACGGCAGGAGGGAAGTGAGCAACTTTCTGCTCTCCTCGCTTCTGTATTGGCTGGAATATTACCACATGGATGGGGTGCGGGTGGACGCGGTGGCCTCCATGCTGTATCTGGACTACTCGCGCAAGGCGGGGGAATGGGCGCCGAACAAGTTCGGGGGCAACGAGAACCTGGACGCCATGGAGTTTCTCAAAAAGATGAACGCCCTGGTGCATGAGCGATTCCCTGGGGTGGTGACCATCGCCGAGGAATCCACCGCATGGCCCGGGGTCTCCAAACCTGTATACATGGGGGGCCTGGGGTTCACTATGAAGTGGAACATGGGATGGATGCACGACATCCTGGAGTATTTCACCCGAGACCCGATCTATCGCAAGTATCACCACAGCAACCTCACCTTCGCCATGCTGTACGCCTTTCACGAAAACTTCGTCCTGTCGTTGAGCCATGACGAAGTTGTGCACGGCAAGAAATCGCTTATCGACAAGATGCCCGGGGATTTGTGGCAGAAATTCGCCAACATGAGGCTTTTGTTCGCGTATATGTTCGCCCACCCTGGCAAGAAAATGGTTTTCATGGGGGCGGAGATCGGCCAGTGGCGGGAATGGGACCATGGATCCTCCCTGGACTGGGGCCTGCTGGCCAAGGCGCCCCACGCCAGGTTGCAGCGTTACGTGGCGGACCTGGGGGCGATGTACCTGGCCGAACCGAGCCTTTGGGAAGATGATTTTTCCAACTCCGGTTTTGAATGGATTGACTTCCATGACACCCAGTCATCCATCATCTCCTTCATGAGAAAGGGCCGCGATCCCGCCGACTACACCATCTACATATTCAATTTCACCCCTGAACCCAGGTATGGATACAGGATCGGCGCCCCGGAGAGCTGCTACTATAAGGAGATCTTGAATTCGGACGCGGAGGCTTATTACGGATCCAACATGGGCAACCATGGTGGGGTGAGCGCCGAAGCGGCGCCTTATGGAAACTGGCCATGCACCATGACCATCACTTTGCCCCCGTTGGCGGCCCTGGCTTTCAAGCCTGTCCGAGGTTAACCCAGAACCATGCGGTGTACGTAGTAATATAATTATGCGGAATAAATCTCAGCATTCGTTAGGCCCATGCGCCTCTTCCTGCGGCGCGATCTTTCTGGCATGGCGACATCTGATCATAATGGTGGCGCTGGCGTTTTCCTCCTGCCCCGCCATGGCGGATATGGCGGACAATGGCGGCTCCTTCCTGGCTGCGGGGGTGGACAACGGCAAAGTCGGTGTTTCGGTGTCCATTGCCGGAGCCCTCACGCGGGAGACAATGAAAGCGCTATCCAGCGGTACGCCGGTGACGTTCACCTATGTGATCCAGGTTAACAAGGAGCGATTCCTGTTCTGGGACCGCACCGCAAAACAGGTGGTGGTAAAAAGGGTCGTGAAATATGACGCCCTGAAAAAGCAGTACCTGGCCTGGGAAAAGAGGGATGACGAAAAATCCGAGGACGAGATCGATTTTCTGGCGGAGCTCAAAGATGTGGAATATAAAAACACGGACGTAAAAACCGTCAACGGCCCATCGACTCCCACGGCCCCCACGACCGGCGGCAATGATACCCCTGCGGTTTTGGAGCCTCTGATCCTGCCCACAACCAGGGAAATGGAGGAGTGGGTGAACACCACAGGAAAAGTGGATCTGGGCACGGCGCAGAGCCTGGGAGCGCCGGGAGATTACTACGCCCAGGCCAGGCTGAAAGTCAAGTCTATGAATCCCTCACCACCGATGACATACATCCTCTTTTTTATTTCCTATCTCGATCTTGACACAGGATGGCTGCAGTCCGGCTCTTTCCATGTGGCGCATGAGCCCGGCCCCACCCCACCCGGGAGAAGACAGAGCGTTCAATGAATTCCGGGGAGTTTTACCGCAAGGCGGCCAATCTGGTCAAATGGGTTTTCGTGCCGGGGGAGTATGAAGGGTTCAGCCCGGAGGATATCACCGCCATAAGGAAGCGAAAGCGGCTGTTTGTCCTGGCCGGGGCCACGGTGGTTTTCATATCCTTGACGGCGCTGACGGTGCGGTTCCAGGAGCCGACCATCGGCGGCGGCTTCTATGGCGGCCTGGCGGCGGCGCTGGTGCTCAACCTTCTGGCCATGCTGCTGGTGGTGCTGCTGATCCTGGTGGGCCGCAACGTGGTGAAGCTGTACTTCGAGGGATCGAAGTTTCAGACCAGGCTTGTGGTGGCGTTCATATCCCTGACCTTCATCCCCACCATTCTTATGTTCGCTGTGGCCTCGGAGCTTTTGAGCGACACGGTGGACAGATGGATCAACCTGAAGATCGAGCGGACCCTTTCCCAGTCTTTGCAGGTGGCGGAGGGGATGTATAACAACACCCAGGACGAGATGAAGGCCAAAGCCTCGTTTTTGGCGGACCTTGTCCACAGCCGCGAGCTGCTCAAGCCAGGCCAGCGAAACAACCTGACGGCGCTGCTGCGGCAGAAGATCCGCGAATACAACGCGGATATGGTGCAGGTGTATAACGCCGATTTCGAGCTGACCGCCCTGGCCACCGGGCCGAACAAGGAGTTTTTCTTCTACGACTTGCGGTCCAAACAGGAGCAGCTGGCAAAGGTGGCCGTGGGCGAGCCTGTGTCCTATGTGGAGGACACCAAGGGGAAGAACATGGCCATATCCATAATCCCCATCGCCGCCGGGAATGGCCAGGAGTCCACCCAGGGCGCCGTGGTGGTGGTGCGGCTGGTCTCCCGCAGCATGATAGAAAAGGTGCACGATATCGTCACCACCTTCCAGGATTACAAGCAGCTGGCGTTGCGCAAGGAGATGATAAAGTTCTCATACCAGATCACCCTTCTGCTGGTGGCCGGGGTTGTGGTGTTCTCCGCCATATGGTTCGGGATGTATATCGCCAAGGGGATCACCGTGCCCCTGGAGCTTCTTTCCGAAGCCACGGTGGAGGTGGCCAAGGGGAACCTGGATGTGCGGATCGACCTGCCCACCAAAGACGACGAGGTGGGCAAGCTTGTGAAGGCCTTTAACGTGATGACCCTGGACCTGCGCAATTTCAAGGAGCAGATCGAAAGCAAGAACCGGGAGCTTTCCGGCTCCAACATCGAGCTTTTCCGCTGGGGCAAATATATCGAGGCGGTGCTGGAGAATGTGGGCGGAGTCATATCCATAGACAGAACCGGGATTATCACCACTATTAACGACGCCGCCGCCCGGATCTTCGGGGTGGACCCTGAAATGGCCAAGGGGAAAAACTACAAAAAGGCCCTCAGCGCCGCTTATCTGGAACCCATCCGGAAAGTCATCCGGGACATGACCGGCAGTGGCAGCAACAAGATCGAACGGGAAATCCTGTTCAGCCACGATGGTCGAAGGAAAATATTGAAGACCAACGTTTCCGTGCTGCAGGACCATGATGGCCTGTATATGGGCATGGTGTTTGTGTTCGATGACGTGACGGACCTGGTGGCGGCGCAACGGACCATGGCCTGGCGGGAGATGGCAAGACAGATCGCCCATGAGATCAAGAACCCGCTGACTCCTATCCAGCTAAACGCCCAGCGGATGCGACGCAAATTCAGCCAGCAGGCGCCGGACTTCCCCAAGGTGCTCGACGACGCCACCAATGTGATCATCCAGGAGGTGGATCAGCTAAAGGCGCTGGTGGACCGGTTCTCCCGATACGCCAAACAGACGGAGGTGGATCTTTCCGACAGGAACTTCCCGGCGGAGGAGGAGATGGGGGCCAAAAGGGAATTGGCGGACCTGCACGCCATTATCAACGACGTGGTCAAGCTGTATGAGGACACCAACCCCGGGGTGGAGTTGCAAACCCAGCTGGATCCGCTGGTCACCCCGGTGCGCATAGACACGGAACAAATGCGCCGGGCGCTGATAAATCTGGTGGAAAACGCCTTTGTTTCCGTGAATGGCCATGGCAGGATCACCCTGCGCACCCGGGCCATGCCGGGCCAGGGGAAAATAGCCCTGGAGCTGGAGGACACCGGCTCTGGAGTGAATCCTGGAATAAAGGAGAAGATTTTCATGCCCTATTTTTCCACCAAGGAAAATGGCACCGGCCTGGGGCTGGCCATAGTAAGCCGGGTGGTGGAGGACCATGGGGGAAGGATATATGTCCGGGACAACAAGCCCATGGGGGCTGTGTTTACCATCGAACTGTCGACGGTTTAATGCTAGAATCAACTTTGAATCCGCCTGATCCCACTAACCCATGGCATTGCATGAAGGCGGAGCCTACGATTCATGGTTGTTAATATGAACAAAGGGAAAATTCTGGTCGTGGATGACGAGGAAAACATCCGCGGCGTCTTGTACGATATCCTCACCGACGAAGGCTACTCCGTCTCCCTGGCCGAAGATGGAGAGACCGCCCTGCGCATGATCCGCGCCGAGGCTCCACACCTGGTGCTGCTGGATATCTGGATACCCGGCATAGATGGCATCCAGACCCTGAAGATCCTGAAAAAAATGAGCAGTGGAACCGAGGTGGTGATGATGAGCGGCCATGGCGCCATCGATACCGCCGTGAAGGCCACCAAGCTGGGCGCTTTTGACTTTATCGAAAAGCCTTTCACCCTGGAGACCATACTGAGAACCGTGTCCGGCGCCCTGTCGGCCAGGGAGGAGGTTATGGCCCATGCCCCCAAAAGGCCCCCCGTGGCGCCAGCGTTGCTGGAAAACTGGTTCGCCGGGCCATCGGCCCAAGCGGCCAGGGCCCGAGAGGATATGGAAAACGCCATGAAGAACGCCAATCCTGTTCTCATCGCCGGGCCTGTGGGATGTGGAAAGGATTTCGCCGCCAAGATGATCCACTCCAACTCCAGCTCAGGGCCCTTTGTGGAGGTGCCATGCGAGACCCTTACAAGCCAAAACTACAAAAGCGCGCTTTTTGGCGTTCCCTCCAAGGGCGAGGCGTGGAGAGACGCCGACCAGTGCTATATGAGCAAGGCCAGGGGTGGGACTTTGTTCCTGGACAAAATAAGCTCCCTTCCCGCCAGCCTGCAGCGCAAAGTGGCAAAAGAGATCGCCGAACACCTGGCGGCCCAGAAGGGGGGGGCCTCCATCCGTCTGATGGGTTCGGCCCTGGATAAAGGGAAAAAAGGGGCGGCCATATCCAAGGCCATACTGGATCTTTTTGGTGGGGTTTCCGTGAAGATATTCTCCATCGGTGAGCGTCCGGAGGATATCCCGGATCTGGTGGAGAGGCTGGTGCGGGACCTGGCGAACAAATACAGCAAGCGGATAGAAAAGATCGACGACGACCTGATAGACTCCATCGGGCATACATCCTTCGAGGGAAACACCCGGGAGCTATACAATTTCCTGGAACTGGCGGTGCTGGCCTGTGAAGGAGTGGACCTGACCGGCGAGTATATCTCCATAGCGGGAAAGGGAAGCTTCGCCCCTGGCCATGAAAACGCCAGCGAACCGGAAAAGACAAAGAGCGACAGGACAAAGGATGAAGGGAGGCCCATGGCCAAACCGGGAAAGATATCCTTGGCCAGAAAGCCCGGCGCCCCGCAGCGAACCTTGAAAAACTCCGTGGTGCTGTGTGGGGAAGGGCTCCATTCCGGATTGAAAACCGGCATCATCCTCTCTCCTCTGCCGCCAGACTCCGGCATAGTGTTCTGGGATATCAGCTCGGGCCAAAGCATCCCCGCTCTTATAGAGAATGTCCGTTCCACCGATTACTCCACCACCCTGGCGGTGGGGGACATGGCGATCAAGACTGTGGAGCATATCCTCTCGGCGCTGCACAGCTACCAGATCAGCAACCTTCTTATAAAAATCGGGGTGGAGGCGCCCATCATGGATGGCTCCGCCATCGAGTTCTGCCAGATAATCGAAAGAGGCGGCATCAAGGAGCAGGACGGGCTGGTGGAGCCGATCATAATAGACAGGGCCCTGACTGTGGGAAACACCGTGGACGGAGCGTACCTGGCGGTGGAGCCTTCCGACGGCTTTTCCATCCATTACTATCTGGACTACCCCCAGCCTATAGGCGAACAGAGCCACTTTTATATCTATGAGTCGGGAAGCCACTACAAAGAAACCATCGCCCCCGCCAGGACCTTCGGGTTCCTGAAGGATATCAGGGATCTGGAGGAGGCCGGATTGGCCAGCGGGGGGCGGCTCTCCAACGTCATCCTTATCGACGACGAGAAGGTGATAAACACACCGTTGCGGTTTGAAAATGAACCGGCCCGCCACAAGATCCTGGACCTGATCGGCGATGTATACCTGC
>Ga0224511_10000411_pt1 | contig 20049 bp, 4 predicted proteins | sample SF_May12_sed_USG_2_FD_169988 | JGI IMG/M metagenome (GOLD analysis project Ga0224511, IMG submission 169988) | Sediment microbial communities from San Francisco Bay, California, United States - SF_May12_sed_USGS_8_1 | ecosystem: Environmental > Aquatic > Marine > Sediment | place: USA...
CTGTCTGGCAGACAGGTAGAAATGTTTAGGCTTTTATTTGTGACAAAGTGGTGTTTTTTTAGACTACAGTCGAAATAAATTTGCTTGTATATTTAAGTTACAACCTTGCGACGGTCGATATCGTTCTGTTCAGAAAAGTACCGGCAATGGACTGTATATGGTCAATTTCAATCCAGTGGGTAAGGATTATATTGTCAGGTGACGATCTGACCTACTAAATACAAAAGAAAGCATACTTCCTGTTTGTGATTACCCTTTCACACAAACAAAAGAAAACAACGGCATGTGTACTCTATTATTTGTACTCTACAAGAAAAATGCGAACTAAACCGCTAAGCCCAATCGCACGAGAGGCTATTATGTTGTACACCTATTCAACTGAAAGAGGTTTCTATTGTTTTGAGACACGCCAATAGTTAGATCTGAAAACCTCCCGTATTTATAATGCATGTAGATGTTTAATCCTAACATAAAAATGAGTTTACATACACTACTATACATGATTGCGTCTTTTACACTGGACTTATGATCACAATTCATTGTTCGATTTACGGACAACGCTTAGGTATTTAAATTGTTGTTGTCTTTAGTATTGTATTGTTTTAATTACTGTGTGTGAGTTTCCAACGTCATTTACAAGTTAATTCATGTGTTCCGTAACACCACATTGACATCCGTTAGGAATCATATGCAATATGCTAAATTGCTAATATGAATTGAATGCTATTTTGCCTCTTTGCATTAAGTTATTGGTTTTGGATTTAGAATCAAAGTGGCATGAAAATATAGGTCGAGTTTTCTTAGAAGTTGTATTGGGTTAACTATGCAAAGCACGAGTTCATTATTCTTATCCACTGGCCTGATAAGTCGTCAGGTTTTTATGGTGTTATTGCCTGCCTTAATGCACCTCACTTCCAAGCAGACATGAATACAATTTGTACTCAGATAAAGACAATAATTTTACACCAGACTGACTTTAGATTATAAATTAAAGTGATGTTCAAATAAAGAATGTTGTAAACAATGTAAATATGTCAAGTTTAAGGGCACCATGACAAAGTTGCCCGTTCAAAAACTAACACACAGAAAAACACAAAAACAAGTACAACACCATGACGCAACAGACATTTACAAAAAAACTCTATTTTTGTGGTTTTCGGATTTTTTCTTTTCTTTATAATTGATAATTTCTTAAATGAATTCTCCAAGAATTGTTGGGTTACCGCTTTGGTACGGTCAATGACTTTCATTGGGACGCTGAATAAGGACACTGCATGAATTTCTACGAGAGCAAAACTTTGTGACGTGATATATTGTATGTAAAAGTGAATATTAGTTAATATTAAGTTTCAATTCAAATCTCGACTTAAGACGACTAAACTTGCAGCGACGTCGTCACCCATGACGTCGCATATATAAACATAAGACCTCTTCCGGATGGAGGGCAGATTTCCGGCGCTGTCCCCGTCCTTAACTTTTTGGCCTAGGTGGAGTAAATCGGCCTTGTCAGATTACGCGGTCATAACGTCCACGGCCTCGTACTAAACGGTGGAGAGCTATGCCGGGGTAGTTTGACCGACTCGCACCGCGTGGCCACACCGTCGAACCTGTGAATGGCGGCCATGTCGTCTGTTCCAGGCCACCCGGATCGGACCGGATGCAGGAGCTGTCGTCTGTATTGGATGTGACTCCATTAGCTCGTTACCTGTTTGTTTTCAGTAACGCTATTGCCCCTCAGCCGCAACGGTGCCCACATGCGTTACATGCGTTACCTAATTCAATGATCCTGTCTTCGTCATTGCTAAATACCGGTCACCGTCTATAAGTACTATAAGTTCAATGTACAAATGGACACGCGTTGAGTGTGCATGTTTCCGTTACTTTTTGTTGTTACCATTTCGGCAAACAAGAAAAGGGGGTTGCATTTCACTGCCTATTTATTAACTTTTAATAGCTTAATAGGTTGTTCATGTCCTATCTGCATTACGAATTTTTCCGATTGCACTGTAAAATATTATTTTTGATTAATTTTCTTCTATTATTAACATTTTTTTGGCAAATGTTTTTGTCCATTTCCTTTGGTGTGACTAAATGATTTTTTCCAGTTTTCGGAGGCTTCTATTGTGGCATAAAATAATTAACAATTCCGCAATATATTGTTTTAAAATAAAGTTTATATATTTGTGAAATATTTTTATTACCCAGATTCGATGTATAGTCTGTGATAAAATGTTGAAATTCTTCTGATGAAACTTTCTTAAAAACGTAATTATGACAAAACTACGCTAAAATTGTATGATATCATCACAAGTTTAACTAAATTAGTTTCATGGATAGTCTAACACAATCAAAGTAACTAACTAATTAAGTTAGGAATCGGAGTTAGTATTAGCACATTGCATGTGTAGTGAGATGTTACGGACACGCTTATGACTCCTAAACAGATTATGACTAACATTAAAGGTATTCCATTTATAAGTAATCTTTTGAAAAGAAGAACAAGAATGTACAATCAAATCCATTTAATTTGATTCGTATAAGGCAATCGATACAACGAGACCTAAATTGTAGTAGACTAAAATGTCAGTGATGAAGCGTAATGAATCACTCAGGGCTATATCTCGTTCACCAGACTCTGCTCATCAATTTCCAGCTTTAATCAGTGCAGGTCTGTATTAAAGGCGAGTATTCCAATGGGAACTGAAAGTGTTTTACTGGAAATGATGGAGCGTGATTGGCGAATATGACACAGGTCAAGTTCGAAGTTGAGGCAAGGCTTTCAAGGGCAAATATGTCACTGTTGATGCCTTCTTGTTGATGTTTGTAATTCCCGTTGTGGATGTAACTGTATATGTATGAATGAATTTACGTTTTCAAGGAAATGCGCTGTATCACATTTAAAATCATAATACATCAATAACAGTTTGTATATCTTGTATTTATAATTCATTTAAACCACATTTGATATAATTACTATAAACAACAACAACATACTGGTGTTTTAGTTCTGGTTTCAGTCGATATCATCTTACTGAAAATAAATATCTAATAGTTATATTAATTGACAAGACCAGGCATCGAGATTGTGTCGTCGAACATTAATTCATATATCAAATATCCCTTTGTATTTACATTCTGAGGGATTTACTATGATCGACTATTTCGCTGTTTGTGAACATCGTTCTTCATTAGGATGTGGATTAGGAAATGCATCATAGTTTGACACTCAGACGACAACGATGTTTCTCTGACATTTGGGAGGAGACGACCTTTCAACAGAGACTACATTCACCAATTTCGCGACAACATAATTCACTTTTAAAAATGTCTTGGCACAACTCAAAGATAAACGTTCCTTTTTAGTTAATATAACCCTTCACGGAAATGTTTGCCATTAGTTTTTAAATTCAAGTGTACAAAGATGCAATTTGTCTTTAGACAACAGTTTGTAAAGCTTTAACATTTTATATTAACATCAGTACAATTTGAATCACGCTTGATTATTTTCAATAATTTGTCAAAAATAGTTTTATCGAAAATAAAATCACAAGCTTTTCTCTCAAAACTTTGAAAACTTGTTTTCTCTCGTGTACAAAAATCAACATGGATAGTATTAAAACTTACAAAAAATTCATTCAAGTTACTACAATAAATGCTGATATATTATGAAGTGTAGGTTATTTTGCACAAACACATACACATACGTATTTCATTTAATCCGCGCAAACGTAAAATGTGTAAAATAACCAGAATCGATATTCATTAAGAGCATGACGTACGATTACAAAAGGTAATACAAAAAATATTCTAATAAAAACAACAACACAATTTCTATGGCAACCTTTTCGATTCAATCAGCAGTGAGTGATATATATGTATATTTGACATAAGCAATTTTGGTCAAACTTGATTTGAGACAGTTTCAAAAAAATGTATGACATGTGCGATAAAGCAACGTTTAATCGTGTCATACAGAGCTTTTGTTAGTGAATGCGTTGATATATGTCTTAGCATAAAACTAAATTGATCTTTAAGGATCTAAATTGCTTCCTTACTTCTTATCATCCGCAATGATAAGAGACTTGTCAATTGTGACACAAACCAGACACTGAAGTCAATAAAACACTGAACCAGAATTGGTTTATTGCTGTTTGGTTCATGTCTTCAATGGCTGTTTTATTGACATTCAGTTCCATAGATCGAGGTGTTAATTAATCTATAACATCCCGAAACACCGAAAATATCTCCTATTTGACCAAAATTGTCGTTTACTGTCTGGGGCATAATGTAATAGAAAATATTAATACGTTTAAATGATTTTAAAGACACGTATTATTGCATCTGCCTATACATTTGCGGTGTCATAATAATACCATATTTGTTTAAGACAATTAAGTGTATCTTCTCTCACTCCAGTATTGAACTACTTTTAACGACTTCAGTTCTAATTTGTAAATATGAATAAACAACACCTTGACCAGATGTTTCATGGTTATTTTTATAATTACGTATTACAATAGATATTTGGTACATCAACTCATTAGCATCGTTCTTTAAATCTGATATAAAGCGTGTACCCCTTTTCACATGTCATGTGTCAATTTACCAGTTATATGCGTTGACACATTGTAATTCATTTCAATATAATTAAGAAATCATAATCTATAAAGTAAATATGATAATCTATAGAATAGCCAAATATCATATCTTGAAACTAAGGTCAAAGTACTGTAATAGGTATTGCTATACGGACAAAAAAGCGACAGGGTGATAAGTCTAAAAATGGCATCTTTCTAAATGACATTGATTTAATGAAACATCTATATCGTTGCAAATTTGTGAATCCATTAAAGTGATTTAACCTTTAAAGATATTTTAACCTGAATAATGTTGTACGGCATTATTACCCATATATGCCTTGACATTACATGAGAAAAACCCGAGTTACGTTCGTAGAACATTAAGACCTAGTTGTCATTGAATTAAAGGTATTCTTAAAACAAATCCATACACTTTATTTCCCTACGGTCCGGGCCTCTGGCAGGATTGTATGTCTGCAGTGTGAATGTTAAAGAAGTACAGAATTGATTACTTTCATAATGTAGACAATTTAACTAATGTAAAATATATTTTAATGAAGTCTAATGTAAAGGGTTGATTGTGTTCATGTAACTGATGTGCCCCTACTGTGTACTACCAGTGCTTACCCAAGTGACGTTTGCAAAACTAAAGATATTGTTGGCAACTAATTCAGTTAAAATCTAACGAACTTTCCCTTCGCCTAATTTCCCAAAGGTCCCGTCTAGCGGAAGGGTAATTCGGTAGAGCAGTTGATGTTTTAATAGCTTATAAAGGTGGTATTTTTTCTGATTTGAAAAACAAATGTACCTATGTACTACTATTTAACAATATCACAACGTTCTTTAACAAGACGTCTGAATTTCGTACATGCATTAAATCAATTAAAAAGCCTAATTAAAAAAGCTACCTACATATACCTCGAATATGCGAGATAATTTAGAATACCTCAATGTGTCACCATTGTTTCCAATCAAGTACTGGCGATATTTCTTGATGAAAGTTTCTTACATTTTCCACTTCGCTTCTTTTCAGCATTGCTTTCATTATTTGTAGGGAAAATAGTTTTGGTCAAAATATTCACAACACCAACAACTTGTAAGCGCCGTTTCCTGAAAACCAGAAATCCTTTCAAAAACATTGATATTGTGAAACTTGTTGACCGGGATTGAACAATGATTAATTACTCAGGGTTGTATCGTGTTCATCCGATGACTTAAATGGATGTCTTGAATATTAAAAAAATCTTAAACAGCCGCAGACGTGGCAACGCGTGTGTAAAAGCAACCAAGTACAGACCGTACATGCGCGTCAATGTTATCACCAGCTTCTTCTCTCAAACAGCCACCTGTCATAATGCACAGATTCCGAAACATGCTTTAAACTTGCAAAAGAATAAGGGCTTATCTGTTTACATAAATAAATTAAATGTAAGAATTAACTTTATGTACAAGGTTATTACTTTTGAATAATTATGTCCTATTATCTGATCACATTATATTTTATATGACACAAGTAACTTAAAATACATATATGTTATAAGTTTATAATATGCCGTCTTGAAGCGTCGTTGTAGTCGACTTTATCATTGCTTTAATCACGTTTACAAATGTTTCCTAGTATTTTGAAGTCGCATAAACCAGAAGTTGTAAGGGTCATATCGTGTCCGTTTAAAAACGTAATAGTAATATACATGTATATCTTCTAGTTTAATTTTTCAATAAATACTAACTGAACGTTTACTACGAGACGTTTCATAGATATTACATTTCCGTTAACAGCAACACCTTATGAAGGCTGTAGGAGTATATTCATCATTCAGGTTGATATATGCCAGTATTTTTGCATAATGAAAAATTAATTTGGCATTATTACACACGAAAACACGTTCTCGCAACCTAATGGATTGGTAAAAAGTTGTTTGGATAAAAGACTTTATAAGTGTCATATGATGTCTTTATTGAACCTCCTTTACGCCTTTTCATATTATGCGCACTAGTTTGTGTTTAACTTGTCATGTTTTCCTAGAATATACAGAACGCAAGAGTTTATCAAAGCCAATATAAAATGTCCATGGCAGCAATAGTTTCAATAATCAGACCTAATCTCACGGTCTAGTTAAGTTTGCAGGTTCAGTTGTTCCTTACAATTAAAAATTGGAATTCAGACCCATTTTATCAGATCTCGTACTAACCATTAGTTCATATCAGTACAATGCTAATAGATGAACGCATTTCTTTAAAATCATATTCATTAACACCACAGCGTTATTTTGTTTTATGTACAGAAGCAAATCTTTGAACAATTACGTTTTTAAATCAACGTCATGCTTGATGATTTTGTAAGTGATGGTTAATAAGCAAATGTGAGATTGGTTTTTATGGCGTCGATATTGTACGACATAAAATACATCAGATAGAGAATGATGTAATATAATCGTTTCGGTTTTATTAGATCTATTTATTAAATGTCTCTAAAACGTTATTATTGCGGATAAATAGACGGTATAGAGCGCGTCCTTTTAAGCGATAATGTACGTCATTTTCTCACACGAGTGACATGGGAGTGCTTTTAATAGTGATAATGGAAACAGGAAGCTTGACACATTTTTATCATTCTTGTTGTGTTTTTTCGTTATGGGTTATGATTATTTCATCTAAATTGCATTTGTTTCTGGTTAGTTGTTAAAAGGTTATAAATTAAGATGTCGTCGAAATAATAACGTCATTGTGCAACATTGTTATTTTTTTCAATGTGTTGATTGCATTGCCCCCTTTTAAAATAATGAATTACAGAAGAGAGACTATGTACAAGCTCCTGAGCTTTCTTCTCAATTCTGATACCTTTATTTCAACATGCATTTGATTGGCAGAACGTTTAATCTCTTATAATCTCACTTTAATCAACTCTATTATTTTCCAAATATAGATCTCACACATGATAGTATCTCTTTGTACTTACTTCTATGTCAATATACTTATTCATGTTACCATGTAATTGTATATGTGTATTATTTGAAATAAATATTGTTTAAACTAAATAATGAAATTAATATGAAACGAATCAACACAAGCATGATGTAATCACTAGTAAAATATTGAGTCTTAATTATTATATTCTTCTTACTGACACATCTGTTGTAATGTTGTAAAGATGATATGCCTGTATATTTTATGTTTTATTGTTTACATCTTACATTTTAAACATATTAAAGCTCGGAAACCTACTTCCGTAAATTGAGAAACCGCCAAATACAGTTATTCATGCATGTAAAATATTACAGAAAAAATTATATGTGTTTATTTACGTTTTGACTCATTGCAACGAAACTGTTAACAAGCTACAATCGTTATTCTTAGTTGACTCGGTGTTGTAGAGGTAACGCATCCGCTTTGGGTGCGAGAGGTTCCGGGTTCAATTTCCGGCTGTTATGAGTGATGTTTATGGTTATGTTGTTGTTGCCTTTTTTACTTTTTGTCCAAAACACATTATTTGTCACTCAATTTTGCAGCTTTAAATAACATTTTTAATACATCTTCTTACCCTGAGTAACTTATAAATACTTGTTATTATTTATGTCGCTTACCTGACTAAAATTAAAACATGTGTACGACTTAGTGCTTTAACCCTCATCATTTTATATAATGTTGGACTAGTGACAAACAAAAGTCCCTTGAAATGCCTGTCGAATCAGGGACAAGAGCTCTATAAGAGTAAATAGTCACTTAGACAGGACACGAGTAGTACTGTGGCATAAGCGTGACGAACGGCAATGACGCCAGTTGATCACATGGACCACTGAAACGAGTGTGTCGTCTGTTGCAGTGTCCATCAAACATTATGACGCATGGTTGTGCCGGTTGTGAATGTATTGCCATACTGTGGTTGCTGCGATTGAGCTTAATATGTTGTTAATGTTTAATTCGTTGTACTATATTGAAATAAATTTACTTGTATTTGTGCTTTGCATTTGGTATTTAGCTTTTTTTTAAATAAACCATTTTTTACATATGCTTGCTTTCTTTATATAACGATGAATCAAACATCTTTAGAACAATTTACCTATTTATGCCATTTTCTTGTTTTACTAAACAATTTGACATATCAACTGAGGTGTATTCAAAACTACATGAATTCATTGTACATGCATTTAAAACATATTACTTTTTACCTTATACATATAACTGGGTCAAACACACTTCATTCATGTCAAAATGTGCACGAAATAATCTTGGATATTTAAAGATAGACGATGACTTCCAAATTATCTTAAACCATGTCAACGCTTACACATCGGCTTCCGTTGCCGAAGTTGAAAGCAACCCGTTTCCTTGGCGAACACTCTTGATATTGATATCGGACATCAGGCTTCCTGAGGGTTTTCCCTTTCATCAGTTTAGTTAAATCATACATTTGAATTCATGTCGTCCATGTCCATTCTGTCAATGACACAATACAAAGAGATGAATAGTATCCTGCGGCTTAATTAATTGTCCGTATCCAGGTTAAGAAAGGCGGAAAATTCATTAACATATTGCGTCCCTCCAAACTGGCCCTATGTTTTGCCATATACATAAAATGAATTATTCTGGTTTACAGCGGTTTTGCTTTCGTGCTCAAGTAACGAATACATACGTTTTAAAATGCAAATTGCCAGTATTTACATGTCTAAATTAATAATAAAAGTTTGTCAGTGGATGTGGCTAAGTATACCGCTGTCACTAAATCGAAACCAAGTAAAAAATATATTGTTATAGTAACGCATGGGTCTCTATGCACAACATACGTAATCTCCAAAAGCATTTTATCAAATACCTTCTGCTTAAGTATGGATACTTCAATGAAGCAATCTGTAATGGAAAAACATCTCATTCTGTGCTGGTAAACATGCTATGAGCAAAAGTGTATATTCTCTTACTGCCCAACATTCGTTGCTACATGTAGCACATTGATAATGTATTGCGTGCATCCGACCATTTCATAAAGAAAACATTTCACCGCGACTGCATCTGGTTTATAGAGAATTAACAATGTCTTTTTCAAAAATGAGATTTATGAAGTCTGTGCCGAGGCCCGATCCTAATAACGATCTGTTCTGGTTTTAGAAATGCAGAAGCAGTCTATTTGTGTCTACCCTGTGTCCCCAAAGTGAAAATTATGCCGTCACTACCTTTCGGCAGATGAGACAAAAAACAATGAAGCCGCAAAACCCCCAAACATGGACGTTTTGTAATCAATTTTTATTGTACATTTTCAATAATTAATTAAATAGATATAATAATAAATTAAAGGTGTCCTGTTGCAGCCATTAAAATAAAACAAATGCACCCATTAAAAGTGTTATTTATAATGCTTTGTATTTTCTCGTTGTATTTTTATAGGTTACAAGTAATATTAACAACAAATTGCAATCCCGATTTTATAACATAGTGATCAGAATATAATGTTAAATATTAATGCTAGAATATGCTTATCACAATCCCCATTAATGAGTCCGATATGTTCAGCTTAAATGCGTTAAACACATTTTGCTAAAAAATAACTTACATACATTAAATTCTGTTTTGCTTCTCGATTCTAAAGTATTGCTGTTTTATTTGTAATGAAAACAGAAAACAGCAACATAAGATATAGGTCAAAGATTCAGGAAACATTTTTATTGGTTAACTATGCAAAACGCGATCATATTATTCTTTTCCACTTGTTTCATGGAGACGTCTTGCATGTTAAAATACATTTTGATTTAGGAAACAACTGGTTATAAAGAAAGAGACAACGATTTTACATCCTACTGACATAGAATTGAGAAACGAAGAAACGTCGAAATAAAATAAGACTTTTGAATTGAAATATGTGACCTGTAGTTAAGCTTGACAAAATATTTAAGGATACTGTATGAAACATAGGAATAAATTAAGTCAACTCACATTAAGCAACAACATACACAGCGATGTTGCCACACATGACGTCCCAAACATACAAACTTACCTACCCTTTCTTCAGTTTAATTTAACTAACATTACAAAAAGAAAACAACAACATATATACGAGTATATAATCTTAAACTGTAAACAATCGTCAGCGTTGACAAACTCTATGATGTTGTCATTTTCGCCTCCTATTCCAACAGCGTCAATAGGATTGTGTTCGTGCAAACATATTATACATCATAACAATTAGATTTTCAAATGGAAGGAAAATACATGGAATGGAACAATGTATAAAACAGTGCAAAATGTGTTTCTTCCGCTGCAATATATCCTTGTGACCAGTACATGTATATAATCGCCGCCCATCATAAAACGCTTAACCACTAACCTGCATTAAATCTGGAAATACTTCAAGCCAAAACATGTTTCTGATGGATTACAAGTTTAGTATCAAACTAGCTTATAATAACAGCGCCTGATATAAATTGTGTGTTATTTGATTAACTTATTGTAATATAAAAATCATTCCATAAGGAACAAAAAAGCGATTTAAGTGCAAAAGGTCGCGTAAGCGAATAAGTGATAAACGTTGCAGTATCCATGCGTCCATTACGAAGTATGTTTTCAAGAGCAAAGCTGGCATTGTTAATGTATCTTTATAAACAATTAATATGTAATTCCATTTATATTAATAACAACATACAGAGCACATATAAAGGATCAACTGTTTTGATAACTATATTTTTGTAAAATACTTACGCTTAAGTAGCTGTCTAGCCAATGACCATGCTTATGCAACTGACGTTAAACTGCGTTAGATATATATTTTATACATGCACAATAGTATGATATTTTATTTCACAAAATATAGTTCACCCGAAAATGTATAGATCTACAGTTGTTGACAAATCAAATTTAAAAAAATCGCCCATTTCAAATTATTGCGAGTAAATGACTTCTATTTCACGGTGTTGAACATCAGTTTTAAGTCTGCAGGGAATTTGGAAATGCATCCATGTTTGACACTCAGACGACAGCAGCGTTCCTGTGACATATGGGGGAGACCGCCGTTTTGACATTAAAATAAGATATATTTATCAAGTGTTTACATATACTGCATTTATGTCATTGTCACTGCACATGTGTACATTTAAAATGTGTCTGTTTTTTTCGATAACATGTTATGGCGATACAGGGTACTTAAATATAAAAGAGAGGCGATGGTGCTCTGAAGACGTTAGCTGTTGCATGTTTAAACAGTATGCACACTACGACCTTACACGGGTTAGTAAGTGTACATCTTCAATAAAACCGAGGCATTTCATCCATGCCAGCTATGCTTTCTGTAGGCTTTCCCTTTTCCTCAGATTAGTTCTACTAGATGTCGTCATCAATAAAAAATGACATGCTACACATACCAGACGTTGCAGTCCATAAAACTTTGAACCAAAATTGTTTTTGTTTGCCTTAACACTTTATGTTTCATTTTAACATCTGCTTTAATTTTAAAAAAATGTTCCAATATATATTTAGACCACTTCAAACGTAGAAAAAAGTGTCTTAAATTGGACAAATACGTACATCATTCGGTTGATCTGGCAAATAAAAAAGAAACCTTTTAAGGCCATGTCCTGACAGGATTTGCCTACCACAAAACTAATCTCGTTTCATCGTTTTATCTCACACAGTAGATTTGTATCTTTTTTTTGTTATGTGTGTTTCTTGTTGTCACTGTTCTTGTTTAGGCCATTTTCGCTTGCTGCATTAACACTAGACCCAGCCTACTTTATCTGCAACAAATTTTCGTTTAACACCTCTTCAAATTATAATATTATATATAATACCTTTAAACAAATGAAGGCAATTTCAAAGTGTTATGCATAAGTTGATACTTTTTACTGGCTTTGCCACAAACCTCATTCCATATAAGGCAATCAAGGACTTTGAAAACAAACAAGCCTCTTTGAACAATGCTATGGTATAAATGCCCAATTCTCCTACAAACACGTCACGTTCGATATAACGTAAGACATTGATAGGTAATCTAATTAAGTCCATACAGTATTTCTTCAAGGTTCCCTGTCGTTAAAGTGTTTGTCAGAGAAAATGTGCGTGTTTTATAAACGTAGAAATTAATTGTTTACTCACCCTAGAACATTTTACCTTGATTGTTTTGCAATAAATAATTGTGTCTTTATTCCCTTCAGCCTAAACAGTTGTGAGAGCTACATAATAATGTGTTATTTGTAGTCAATTATCATAATAACTAATGAACTCACGTTTTATTATTACTGATTATCCAAGTAACTTTCCAAAACTTAAAGTCTAGATCCTCATTAATTGAGTTCATTCCTCAGTAAATCCCTCAGTTTAATTTCCCAAAGGTCCTGTCTGGCAGACAGGTATTCGGTAGAAATGTTTAGGCTTTTATATGTGACAAGGTGATGTTTTCTTTGGTTTATCAGATGTGCTGGCAATTGAGGGCATTTGTGCTCTACAAGGAAGAAGTTAACCAAAACGCTGGCACGATTGAAAGACAAGCAGTTATGTCTTGCGATTATTCCACTGAATGAGGTTGGAATGGCATATATCTATGTTTCCTATTGTTTTAAGACACGACACTAGTTGATACGTAATATTTCCCTGTGTTTAGAATGCATGTACATGTAGATGTTAAATCCTAACATAAAAAACATAAACATTGGTTTACATGCACTATTATACATAAATGTGTTTGTTTAAAATGTCATTTACACTTGACTAATTGTTATAATTCATTGTTTGGTTTACGAACAACACTCGTCTAAAAATTGTGTTATTCATGTGTTTAGTTTTATATCATTGACATCCGTCAGGAATCACCTAATGTATCATATTCCATTTGCTAGTGTCATTTGCTTATTTTCTCGATGTTTTCGGAAGAGGCCAATACTTGCCAACATGAATTAAATGTTGTTGTGCATCTTTGTGTTAGGATATTATTTTTGTTTAGAATCAGATTGGTATAAAAATATAGGTCGATTTTTCTTATATATTGTATCGGGTAAACGATGCAAAGCACGAGGTAATTATTCTTATCCACAGGCCTGATCAAGTCGTCAGGATTAATATAGTGTTATTGCCTGCTTAAATGCACCGCACATGAATGCAATTTGTAGGCAGATAAAAACAAGACTTTTACATCGGCCTGACTTATGAAGGCTGTAAAAGGACAATCTGCATGAATGTTCACGAATGCGATATATAGTGACAAGATGCATTGTATGTTAAAATATATATCAAAATACTAAGTATATCGTGAAACATTTAAATTACAATTGAAAACTCGACTTAATACGACTAAACGTGAAGCGACGGCGTCACCTACGGCGTCGCATAAATAATCATAAGAGTTCCCGGATGGAGGGCAGATTTCCGGTGCTGTTCCCGGCCTAAACCGTTTGGCCCTGGTGGAGTAAATCGGCCTGGCCAGAATACGCGGACATAACGTCCACGGCCTCGTACTAAACGGTGGGGGTAGACCGGTGGTGGTTTGCCCGACTCGCACCGCGTGGCGACAAAGTCGGACCTGTAAACGGCGGCCATGTCGTCGGTTCCAGACCACCCGGATAGGTTCCGGTGCTGGAGCGGTCGTTTGTACTGGATGTGACTCCATTATCTCGTTTATACTTGTTTTGTGTTTAACCTCTTAGTTGCCCCTTAGTCATAACGGTGCCCACATGCGTTACCTAATAGAAGGCAATGTCCTCATCATTGCTAGTTGTGACAGATACAGTACATGTCATTGTGTATAAATACTATAGTTTCTTTATTAATGTTGGCTTATAGCAAAGAAGCATTGTACAAATGCAAACACTTTGAGTGTGCATGTTACCGTGTTTTACCCTTTTTGCAAACAAGAAATAGCGTGTTGAATTTCACTGTTTATTTATTAATTTGTTATATATGAATATAGGTGGTCCATGCCCGATCTGTATTATATTATTTCAGAACTATTTATTCCTATAATTTGTTTTTAAGTGTCTTCTTTCTTTTGTTAAGGCTAAATTATTATGCAGTTTCATGTGACTTCAATTTTGGGTTGAAATAATTGACAATGTCGTAAAAAAGTTTTAAAAAGTGTGTTTATTGGTAAAATAAACGGGTTGTAGGCACCGGAATTCGAAGTGTAGTCCGTGATAAAAAAATGAATTAATTATGTTGAAACATTTTGAATCAAGTTATCACAACAGGTCTACGCCATAATAATTATATATTAATGGCAATTTTATGACCACTATAAATAACTGTAAGTATTTTCCAGGATAGTCTAACAAAATCAAAGTAACTAACCAATAAAGTTAAGAATCAGTGTTACTATTATCGATTACGTGTGTAGTGAAATATTACAGGCTCGCTTTTTACTTCTAATTAGATAAGTAAAATATATAAAAGGTATTCCATTTATAAGTAATCTTAAAAAACACAGAACAAGAATGTGAAGTCAAATTCATGTAATTGCGCATTTGACCCGTATATGGAAATCGATTCAACGAGACCTTAATTGTAGTACACTAAAATGTTAGATTTGAAGCGTAATTAATCACTAAGGGCTATATCTCGTTCATCAGACTTTGAATCTCTGCTCATCAATTTCCAGCTTTAATCAGTGCAGGTCTGTAATAAAGGCGAGTATTCCAAGGGGAAACCGAAAGTATTGAACATGAAATGAAGGTGCGTGATTGGCGAATATGACACAGTCCAAGCTTCGAGGTTGAGGTATGGCTTTCAAGAGCAAATATGTCACTGTTGCTGCATCCCGATAGTTGTTTGTGTTTAAGCAAATGCGCTTTATCACTTTTAAACACATACAAATAACAATACACAAATAATTAGTGATATATCATTCACTTTTATTTATGCATATTGTATATTGTATACATTGTATTTGTATCATGTTACACAATGCATAAAAAGGGACTAAACAATAAAACAATAATATGCATAAAGAATACATCCACCAACCACTTTCTGGCTTTAAAATGAGGCAAACTGTGCGACAGAAAAACTACGTCATTTACCTTGTTTTTATAAATTAAATTTGATATAACTAGAAAACAAGAACATACTGGTGTTAGTCTTAATCCTAGTAATTATTGTTTTAAACTGATGAAAGGGAAAGCCCTCAGGAAGCATAGCCTGCACGAGAAAACAACAGCCTCGGTTTTATTGAAGCTGTTCATCAGTAGTAATGACACATATATACCGAATATATATACCGTATACTTACAATTGTTGGCAAAACCAGACATTAAGATTGTGTTGTTGAACATTAAATTCCTATATCAATTATCCCTCTGCCTCTGTTATTCTGCGAGATTTAGTATGATAGACTACCATTTCGTAGTTTGTGAATATCGTTCTTCATAACGATGTTGAATTTGGAAATGCATCATAGTTTGACACTCAGACGACATTTGGGAGAAGACGACCATTTGGAAGTTTTAATAATTATCACATAACTCTACCTTTCAACAGAGACTGCATTCACTTATGTCTCGACAACATAACCTTACATTTTAATTTCTTGACGCAGTACAATGATAACAGTTTCATTTTTAAGTTATTATACCCTTTGCGGAAATGTATACCATTAGTTATTAACTTCACGTGCCCAAAGTTGTAATTTTCCTATAGCCAACTGATTGCAAAGACTACTAACAACAGCAGAACAATATTAATTACGCCTCGTTTTACAATTAATGATTATATGCACATTGTCGTAACTTATATATATGTCGTATACAAGGTTCCCTTTAGAGACCTTTAAAACATTTTTGCTTTCGTGTACTAAATTCAAAATGGAGAATATTAGGACTTTCCAAAAACTACATTGTACTTACTACAATAACGGATGTTATAATATGATACATATGTTATTTTGCAAAAAAATAAATACACATACGTATTATATCTAATAAACGGCAATGTACATGTGTTAAGTAAACAGTAACGATATTCATAAAGAGCATAACATACAGTTACAAAAGGTAGCACTAAAATGTCTTCTTATAAAAACATCTACAGCATTTCTATGGCAACCTTTTCAATCAGCAGTGCGTATAATATATGCCTTTATTTGACATAAGCAATTTGGTCAAACTTGATTTGAGACAGCTTTGCAAAGATGTATGCCATGTTTGATAAGTCAACGTTAAATTGTGTCAATTTGAGCTTCTGATAGTGAATGATTTGATGCATGTCTTAGCATAAAACTAACTCGGTCTTTAAATGTCTTAATTGGTATCACTTGTTATCTCCTTCAACAGTGAGTGCCTTGCCAATTGCGACACAACCCGGAAACTGCAGTCAATAAGACACTGAACCAGAATTGGTTTATTGCTTTTGTAGTTCATGGTTCATGTCACCAATGACTGATTTATTGACATCCAGTTAACGAAATCCTGGTGATAACTAATTTATAACATTCCAAACAACCCAAATTATTTCCATTTTGACCATATACATCGTTTATAATGTCTGGGTCATAATGTTATAAAAAACAGTTATATCTAAAGAGGATTTCAAGACACGTACAATTATATCTGCCTGTTTCATTATAATACTAAATATATTTAAGACTTTAAAGCATACCTTCTCTCACTCCCCCTTTTTACTATACCTTAATTAATATGGAAGAACAACAACTTGACTCCTCTTTTAATTGTTATATTTACGGATTACAATATACATTTGGTACATTGCACCCCTTATTACATACATATTGTCATTGTCAAACTAAACCTTATGTAAAGAGTTTGCCATTTGTTATATACTTTATGTCATTTACGCATTATAATTTATTTCAAACATATAAATAAAAACAAGTATACACTTTGATAATCTATTCAATAGCCCAAGTATCGTACATATCATAAAAATTAAGGTAAAGGCACTGCAATAGTGTAATATAAAATTTAATGTAATTTTTAACAAATTTTTTTTAAACTTTTCTTCATTGACATGGAGTTTACTTTTTTATATTTAACCGTTTAAAAATCTTTAAACAAACTAAAATTTCCTTTATATGTTTAAATGGAATTAAAAGGGGAATGTTTTCTTACCTAATTACCTTCCTTTAATATGAAGAGATGGAATTTCTTAATCTTGTGTATTAAATTAATTGATTAATTGGTAAAAAGGGAATGGGTGATAGGTTTTTAAATGTTATCTTTCTAAATGATAATAAGTTCATAAAACCTTTACATAGCTGCTAATCTGTGAATCCAATAGAGTGCATTAACCTGAAACAAAACTTAACTTGAATATTGTTTATGGCATTATTACCCATATATACACACATTTACACTAAAAGAAAATAACCGAGTCACGTTCGTAGAACATTAAGATCTATTTGTCATAAAAGTTAGTCTTAAAACAAATCCATACATTTTTTCCTGACGGTCGCTTCTGGTAGAATGGTATTTCTGAAATGCGCATGTTAAGGAAGTTAAAAATTAATTAATTTCCTAATGTAGACAGTTTAACTTATCTAAAACATATTGTGATGAAATTTTAATGTAATTGGTTGATTGTGTTCGCGTAACAGATGTTCCCATTTACGCAGTTTTACTACCAGTGCTTTCTCGGGTCATGTTCTCAAAACTCAAGATCTAGTTGGTTACTAATTAAGTTAAAATCTTACCAACTTTTCCTCTGACTAATTTCCCAAAGGTCCCTTTAGGCGGTAAGAGTAATTTAGTTATTGCTTTAATATTTGATAAAGGTGGTATTTTCTTGATTTGAAAAACAAATGTATCTATGTACAACTATTTAACAATATCACAATGTTATTTTACAAGAAATCTGAATTTTGTATATACATTAAATCAATTAAAAATCTATATAAAAAAACTACCTACAAATTAATGCGAGATTATTTAAAATACCTTGATGTTATACCATTTTTTTCAATCAGATACTGGGGATATGTTTTATGAAAGTTTCTAAATTTTTCCATTTCTCTTTTCCTCAACATTGCTTTCATTATATGTAGAGAAAATAGTTTTTGTTAAAATATTTACAACACCAACAACTTGTTAGCGACGTTTGATGAAGTGCAGCAAGTCTTTCGAAAACATCGATATTGGTAAACTTATTGCAATGAATTGCAGAACGAATATTTACTTAGGGTTATGATTTGAATATTAAATGCATGTATATCGTAAATAGCCGAAGAAGTGGCAACGCGAGAGTAAAGTCAACCAAGTATAGGCCGTAAATGTGCATTAGTTTTATCGGCAGCCTCTTCTGACAAACAGACACCTGTCATAATGCACAGATTCCTTAACATACTGTAATCTTGTAATGATTGTTTTTGTACGGGAAGCCTCTTTGAGACAAAATTCCCGCTGAAAGCAACAACCTATGAAACGCTGTAGAAGTGTTTTCATTCTTCAGTTTGATATATTCCAATATGTTTGCATAATGAAAATTTAATTTAGCATTATTGCACACGCAAAAAATATTTGCAAACTTATGGCTTTACAAAATGTGTGTAGGACAAACGACATAAATACCATTTGATGTCTTTATTTAAAATCACGCTTCTTCATATCATGTGCACTTGTTCTTAACACAATTTTCTAGAATATACAAAACAAAAGAGTTTATGAAAGCCCATATAAAATGTCTATGGCAGCAGTAATAATCTTAATAATCAGACCTAATCTCACGGTCTAGTTGAGTTTGCACGTTCAGGTGTTCCTTTCAAATTAAAATTGGAATTCATTCCTATTTTATTCGATCTGGTACTAAATATTTCATATCAGTACATGACAAAATGGAAGAACGCATTTCTATGAAATTATTTTCATTTACACCTGTCACACAGCATTATTTTGTTTTATGTACAGAATCAAAGCTTTGAACAGTTATTCCTTAACATCAAAGTCATGCTTGATGTCTTTGTAAGTGCTGGTTAATAGAAAAAGTTAAAATGGTTCCAGGCCATCGATCTTATACGAAACAAAAGACCTCAGATTGTGAATGATGTCATATAATAATTATCATTTTATTAGATGTTTTATTAAATGTCTCTAAAACGTTAGTTTAAACAATATTTATTTCAGATAATACACATATACAATTTCATGGTAACATGCACACATTTATTGACACCAAGAAGTAATTACACAAAAGATACTAATATTTGTGAGATCTATATTTAGAAAATAAATAAATTGTTGTAAATGAAATAATACAATACGTGTTGAAATAAAGGAATCAGAATTGAGAAGAAAGCTCAGAAGCTTGTTCATAGTCTCTCTTCTCTAAAACCTTATTAATGCGGATAAATAGATGATATGGAGCACGTCGTGACATGGCAAGCTTTTAATAGTTAACATAGTAACAGGAAGCTTGACACAACTTTACTATTTATGTTGTGTTTTGTTGTTATAATTTACATTTACATTTATAAGAATTGCTACTGAATCGTATTTGTGTCTGGTTAGTTGTTAAAAGGTTATCGATTAAAATGTCGCCGACATGTTAACAACTA
>Ga0224511_10000413_pt1 | contig 20004 bp, 7 predicted proteins | sample SF_May12_sed_USG_2_FD_169988 | JGI IMG/M metagenome (GOLD analysis project Ga0224511, IMG submission 169988) | Sediment microbial communities from San Francisco Bay, California, United States - SF_May12_sed_USGS_8_1 | ecosystem: Environmental > Aquatic > Marine > Sediment | place: USA...
TCGTAACTCAAATGGGCCCGTCCCGTTCGCATGCATAAAAAGAAAGCAGGGAAACTTCAAACCGGAAGTACCTTTCCAAAACAATACTGGCTTGCCGTGAACGGCAAGCCAAAAAGTACAATTGGATTTACTAGTTTAAGCAAAACCCATGACAAAACAAAACATGCCTCGTGAAGTATTTATCGTGAGGCACATGTGTAAAATCAAGTTTTGAAGTACGTAATGAAGCTCATTAAATTTTAGCCAAAACAGCATTCATGAAGTTAATTATGCAAGAGTTTCCGGGTCTGCGTTATTAGTGATATTCATACGATCTCCTAGCACAGTTCACCTGTATAAAACAGATTACTACAAAACGAATGTTCTTACATATATGAATATTATATCGCATACATATAACAATAAAAAAAATTCAAACAGAAAGTAAGGGTCATTCATCTGAGAGAATTTGTAATACATATTTATAAGTTATGCAACCATATTGTTTTCTGCGATAGCTTAAGAAATGCGTGACTCTCAACGAATTGGTAAGGGTTAACATCGCATAAAATGCGCCTAAACAAGTTTTTATCAAAACTTTCCTCGCCATTTAACATGTTTTCAAAGATACCCATAGGAAGCCATTGTTCATTTAAAATATATTATTATATATAAAACCGACGTTGCAAAGTTGTCGTGAGTCTCATGCTTTTCATTAATATGTATCTACTTGTAGCCAACATTAGCTATCAAATATACTGCCACTTGATTAATCAATTGATTAAGAATCAGAAAACATTGTTGGCATATCCATGCTAATTAAATTAATGCATACACGTTTTATTCAGGAATATAATTCTATTGCATGGCTAGTATTTTAACGTACACATATCGAAGTCAATATAACATATGTCTGTATCACAATACACACTGCCCAGTTAGAAAACTTGTTCTACACTTTATAAGAAATTACTATTTGTTTTATCGATAGGGAATACGTTATACCACATTTCGTCTGCTACTAATGGGACCAAATGCAACACTACATAATTATATGACCAACATACCAACAAAAATTGACATGTCTTTCAGAAATCAGATACAAATCGAACCCGTTATTATTTCGTCCGGTCCCACACAACTTTTATACATTTATTGGATTCAGGGATTACTATTTGACTTACCAGGGAATCTTACTATAGTGTTGATGCATCAGTTGCTGTACCATTGCAATCAATTTAGCCAAAGTTAGTTTGGTAATTCTGATACGTAAGAAATCATAATGGAATTGCATCTATTCCGTCATTGTTCGATGAGGTGTAGGCGGTCGTAAAACGCAGCACTCTATAGACTGTCACTAGATCGTCGATATAAATATGGTAATGCTGCAAAGTAATGTCAGGGCGTTTTCGAATTCAAGTGACGACGGCAATACATCCTTTAATCTACGTCAAAGTTACGGGTCGCAATCCGCGTGCCCGGAAACGGGGCCTGGGGCGGTGGTTGTTCAAGAACTCTTTCGCGTATCTAAAGAGTTGGTGTTATGAAATCAGTACTTTGATTTTTGTTTTATTAGGGGAAAAGTATTAAACAAGTATTCTTATTATAAATTGTTCTGAATACGTGTGTTTGTGTGCGATGGGCAGGCTGGTCTGTGGGGGCAGACTTTTGTTTCGTATGTATATTTTTTCTACAAAATGTTTTTCTAATACCAATCGCATAATCATTAACATCTGCAGAAACTTGCGTTCTTACTTGTTGGTTTGTCGCACCAATTCCCTGATCAACATAACTGGAAAAAAGCAGCTGAAAATACTCAGTAAATGTTGAAACGCTGTGACGGATGTTTCAGGGCAAACTTATACTTTAAGTTATTGTCCGTCATCAATTTTTCCCGGAGAGAATACTTATTTCCAAGGTCGGGTCATTTTAGCGAATGTGTGAACACAACGTGGTAACGTCATGAGAGCACGTGTTTTGAAATGACATATGAGTACCTGTTTCATAAAAAAATCAATTAATTTGTATTGTTAAAACACTTAATTTATAAATCATATAGTGCATTGAATTTCTATTTAATTTAAATAAAGAAATTGTTAATAAAATAAATAAAAAAGCGTTTTATTTGTTTCTTTGTGTGCATGTTCGCATGTTCGCAGGCTACGGCGTTATGCCTAAGTATTTATGTATTGATAAGTGCATTCAACCTAGGTACTATGCAGTACCGAATATCAATAGAAACTTTGTGGCATGTTGGTCTAGTGCTTTGAATAAAACCCCGCATGAAAAACGAAGAAGGAATTAGTATATGATTTATAATATTAATAATGTTCAGTGTCAATAAACTGAAAAAATTATGATCAATGTTGCGATGGAATCTGTGGTAAGATTTCCCCAATGTGTGTGTTGTCGGCCAATAATATACAGGAAGTTCCCAAAGTGCGACAGATAAAGTAATTAAACAATTACTAATGATAGAGTGCGTTCAACAATAAAAACAATTAAACTCAAGTCAAATCATTTGTCGTTTAGAAAAAGATACGACCAATGTGTTTATTAAATCAGTGCAATTCAATAATCTGACATGCATACCGACGCGCAACGTTTCTTTGCAAGTGTGCTTGTACGAACACATCGGACATCCGCGTATATTTGTTTGTCATCTTAAGTATGTAACGTCATTTGGCGTTATGAGACCCTAATGAAAAGAGAATGTACACTAAGACTTTTTTACGAACGACATCGATATTTCTAGTTTTAAAATTTTCTATTTAGGAATGTTTTTATCGGTTTTGTTGACAAACAACCAAACCGCTGTTTAGCTACTTTAAGCATTGCAGACAAAATAAAGGAAAACAATCTAAATACGTGTTCAAATAAAAGCACGTACACTTATTGTATACCGTTTCATTTCTTAGCAATTAACCTTTTACAAGACGACTTTCGCGTGTTCCAGAATAATAATAGTCTAAGTTCGAAATATGAACCCTATTTCAGCATGACGTGAGTAAAACGCGGCTTATAAAATTAATGTCAACATGTCAAAAATATTCATCTAGTTGCATGTTTAATGTCAATATTTGAAAAACGGTTCTTTTTAAATTTGACTTTGGGCTCTTTATATTAACATTTTATTTTAGAAAGTAATAAAAATGTCATGTATTATCAGAAAATTGACAGCATCGTTTTGTATTGCTTTCAGAACGCTTTACACCTCAGTTTAAAAAATCAACATTAATCGAGTGCATTGGCTCACAGATGTTATCTGATCTGCTTAATATATTTTATATATGTTTATACAAAACACAAACAATATACACCGCCACAATGTCATAACACGATGATAATTGAAACCGCTCGATTTTGCAATTAACACGATAGCGAATTATTGAAATAATAATACGTCATTTTTGGGTTAACTTCAAGTAGCACATAGGCCTTAGACTTTGTTTAAACTGTACAATTTAATATGAATTAATTCGTACCGCACATTGTTTTCAGATTAGACTACATCAAATAGAAATACATTAAATAACAACTTAATATGAATGGAATTTCCAATAGAATAATAAACATAAATACATTGAATCATTAAATCCGTATTATCATTGTTGAATGTCAGTCTCTATGGTTGTAAAACGCAGCACATAACAGCTTATCACTTGTGACTCGATAGATTTAAACTTATACAACGAAAACATTTCCCGGAATTTTCAGACTTTCCAAATCAATCCTGTATTTTGGTGAAGATGATAAGATTAAATGCTAGAAGTAGATTAAGTATTTGCATGCGTAACAAAGCGGAAAAAAAGCATTTTAAATGGAAATGTTCTCGAAGTGTTATCATATCACGTTACGGAAAACAGAATAAAGATGATTGTATTGTACACAAAACAACATTCATAATGATAAATGTGCGTATGTTTGTTAAAATACATGTAGTGTGTCGGGGAATGCTAATGAAACGCACACACTACATAATTTGTACAATTTCTCTCGAAGAATGAAACCACCTCTTTTTTAAAAGTAAGCATAACCATAGACAATTATTATCTAAACACCGAAAATATTATGTAATTCTATACACAGTACGATATTCGCGAATATATTTTCAGATTAATTTGAATGGTAACACGATATATTTAAAAACAAAAGCACTCTTTATCTAAATATTCAATAACGGATTTCTAACAGAAACGTTCGTCCTAGATTTTATTGGAATAAGCAAATAACAATAAATGGATTCAGTCAAATAGATTGGTATCATAGCATTAAACTGATGAAAGGGCAAGTATGTTAAATGTGTGTCGATTATAAAATGAAGACACGAGTACAGTTAACATGTGTTGCACAAATGATGTTGCATTAATATTGTCATGTATCACAGTTATCTATATAGGTTGCTGTAAAACCTGTAATTGCTTGAAAATAAAAAAGTGCACGATATCTGCTGATCGACCTATAATGTATCTGTTTTGCACAACATTATCCCAAGCTGTAAACATAGACGAAATAAACACCGATAAACTATTATTCAGATTTGTTTGAGCGCTACAACATCCTAATATTAATAGGTTGACATTTTGTTTCTGACATTTGTAATAATGTATCTTATAGTGTCATGAAAAGACTTCGCTCATAGTTCACTGTTATGTATTATCAAATACAGTGCTCATATAATAACAGGTATGTGCGATTACATCTAAGGTTGACATGCTTTAATTAAAATCACATCCCAACATTACTTTCTAACTAATACTGGCTCGTTTACTCTGATAGGATTTGCTTACATTGTATTTATAATTATATACAAAATGTGTTGATAAAACTTTGACAACAACATATTTTAAATACAATTACATATCTCAACTTCATGCATGATGTCAGGAGACTTGGCGTCAATAGTTTCGTAAAATCTGCTTGATTTTTAATTTATTGCCTCATAAACAATATATTGTAATCACTAAGCGCTGGTAATCGAGACATTGGTGCGTGCATAAAAGATTGTAGCGGTTGTAGTTGATAAATCCATCGAGGGGAATATATACCATTCGTACGTGTATATTGTTGAGGGTTTGTATCTTATATATACGACTTTACACAGGCAATTCGAAGTTTGACTAGCAACCAACCTCTAATGATGGTAACGAAATATTCCGTTTGTTTTTCATTTGTAAGCATTCATTCGCGTGTGCATTCGTCAATATTAGTTGTGTTTTTTTCTTGACAAGAGATAAAATTCAGGAATCGCATTAAAATGTTATTTAACACAATATCAAACACATGCACACATGCTAGCTAACACACAGGAGCACGCTAGTGCTTTTATAAAAGAAAAACAAGTGTTTAGGAAATGCTTCCTAAAACCAGGCATGGTTTAATTTAATGAATCTTGAAACAAAACTCCAAACAATGAAGTAACACGCCCTGTTTTGTATTTTATTCTTTTTTTGATAGCATAGTGTTAGGAACTGTGCTTTTGAAAACTGAAATATTAAACAGCTATATATGATGCAGTATTTCAGCGACTTTATCAACCTGGTTAAATACGCACATGTTTATAAAAAGTGTTACCTATAAATGATGTCAGGGAAAGGTCTTTGTCTATCGACAGAACACCGGAAAAGACGTTCGACTCACCGACAAATGCGGGAAACCACGTTACGTCAAACAGCGCATGTGCACGTTGCCAGCGTCACACAAAATATTCAATCTTCCGATTATTCCAAAATGAAGAAACGTAATTGTGTTTCATGACGTAACGTAATTTCCCGTCATTTTGTCAAACATAATGCCATTTCAGATGGTCTGACAAACGAGTTATCGATTCGTCATTTACTTAAAAAGCATCTACACAGCTTTACCAAGTCAAGTTTGGGAATTTCTTAAAAGCAACAAAGAATACACATAGTTACAGTTATATGATAAAGATGCACTCCTTTGTGTGTGGTGTTTTTTTAAGCGAGCCACAAAAATGTCCACAATATTTTAAACAACTACGTTGTTCCAAATTGGCACATTTCAAAACGATACACCTTATAATCCTTAGCAAATACTGCCTCAAACAATAGATATGTTTATATAAAATGACGATTATGTAACTACAATGTTTGTCTTTGCAAAACACGTGTTCTATAAACAAACAACCTTTTGTAATTAGGGAAACGTTTTTAAATAAAAAATAAAATAAAATATCCCTGTCAGGTTTTGGGTTTAATGGCCTTTTAAAATAATTCAACACGAGTATAACAATTATAAAATAATAAACACAAATAACATGTTTTAGCTATCTGTTAATCTTTAACGAAAATTGGAAAGTTTCATCAAACAATTGACACCAAGTTTAACAAATAAATGGTTAAGTTCCATTTCAATTTGCTCATATGTCGTAGCTAATCTAAAAACTAATTAAAGTTATTCGAAACCGAGAGTTAACCATCTCGACCTACTAGTAAATTGTAAGAAATACTTACGACATGCAAGGCCGAAATGTTTATTAAACTACAATAAGGCTGGCCGTTATAACAACACAAATCTGATCTGTGTTACAAGTACATGTAACTAGTCTAGTTTCCGGCTCATTAACCTGTTATCAAAACAACAGACGCGTTAATTATATAATCCTTTCATGATTAGTATGGGTCGTATATCGGTGGGTTCGCAGTTTTGAGAAAAAGAAGGTATTTTAGCTATTTACGTAACAACTGTTTAACCTGACTATTGACATTTAAATGCGATAAAAGCGTCATTTTATTCATTCTCATGAGTTTAAATTTAAAATCAGTGTTAACGGCGATGTAAACTGTACCTTAAAAGAGGATTAAACAGATAACACGGTATAAATTGACGTCAACTATCCGTTATTCAGGCATGTAGGTGTCAGATGTGTATTTTACTTATAACATGGCCGACATTGTCATAGATAGAAGTATCGATATTCAAGCACTTCATGCAACCCACATATATATATATAAAACATTTAGATTTAGTTAATTATTTATTTATATTTTTTTATCGAACTGTGTTACTTAAACCCTTAATAACTAATTTGATGTTTTAATGACATACCATAATTTTTCGATATCTATTATATAAAAAAGGACTGTACGTGGATTAGAAATCTATTTTACGAGAAGCCGTTAAACTCAATGATTTCATTAGAATGTTTGGTTTTGTGATTCTGCCCCATGTAGAACAGTATCACGTGCGTGTTACTCATGTACACTGAATTAATATGCTTGTCATCTTTTGTAAATAAACAACCCTGTAACACGTTGTACTGTGTGTGTAGCACATACACACACTGAATGAATATACTTGTTATCATTTGAAAAGAAACGGAATGGTAACATTGAACTTATACCATGAAAATCATATTGATAAATATACTGTACAGGCATTGTGGTTCCATGATAAATACGGCGAATCGTGCAACAAATTGGCTATTTGAAATAGTTTTGTATCATTATCGAAACATTCAGGAAACATTTGTTTACACGAACATTGTTCTGTTTTATGACGTAAGCTAATTAATGAAATTTACAACACGATCAACATACACATGGATTTGTTGAAATTTCATGAACACTAAACCTAATGTTTTTGGCGCGTTGATGTTATCTTTGTGTTGAATGGCGAAACCAGATACTTAAGCATAATAAAATATGCCTTGTTCCTGTGACACATGCCCCCCCCCCAAAAATAAAAATAAAAAATAAAATAAATTAATAAATAGGTAGGGTCAGTAGTATTTCTTTATTTCGCCTTATTATGAGTCTCGAAATCCGGTTTTGGCAGTCGTCATTGATGTAATTGTTTTCATTAGAACGCAAAAATATGCGCTGAACGTAAAATACAATTAACACTTAACATGGAAATAACACGAAGTAAATGTTTAAGTGAAAAAAATAACCAAAGGGTCGAAGACATATCAATACGTTATTCCTTTGTCATTAACACACTTAACAAAATATTAAAACGTTTTGTGAAAATTTACATTTTTTTGTTACATCGGACACGAGTGTACACGTAGTTGACTCCCGTAAAGAACGTTATGCAACGCGTGTTTCGATACAGATCTTCAGTTTAAAGCCGCTTTTTTAAAAACAAACATGTCGATTTGTCCAAACAACATTTAATGTGAATCCGCATACCAGCGAATTCGATAAATGCGCTCACTATACATTAAGGCTGCTCTTGTTAGGGACATTCAATAAAATAATACATATATATATATAACATTCGTGTTGTAGTATTTAAACAAACCGTGTATAACATTTAATATAACATTACGGCATAGGATAAAAGGAATTCGCAATCTCTATACAATAGTTGATAATGGTTTAAAAATCGTGTAATAATTACAGCTATTCTGACACATAATTGAAACTAGTAATGTGCGTTTGTTTGCAAAACAATGTCATACTAAATATCATTTAACATTTTTGGCAGCTGATTTTAACTATGATTATGCATGGTAATATGCATAATATTCATAAACTGAATAAGATATGTGTTCCTAAACATTATTAATGCCAATAGTATGACACAATAATAAAACAACATGTCTTATTCAATTTAAATCAGAAAACAATGTTTATATCAAAATAACATGTGCGTATACATCCAAAACATCCGTTGCGTGTTGCATTATAACATGTTCTCACGAAGAAGGTTTTTATTCAACATGATACAGAAAATACGCACATACTGCCCTGCACATTTTACTATAATATACACACGATTGTTGTTGAAATGGTTTTTGTTGTACATCATTAGCGATGTAAGACACAGTATACTCATGTTTGAAGTTTTCAATTTTTTATTTCATACTATCTGTCAAATTTACTCCTTTTTACATGCACTTTTTCAAATAAATAACGTGTTTAGTCAGACATTTATTAGTCTGTTATTCCGTAATAATGAAATAATGCGAACTTTGCCAAATCTATGTGAGCCAATAAAAACTTGAATATATTTCATGTGTATGTTTGCATTTAACATATAAAAATTATATGTTTACGTATAAATCTAGAATAATTTTGACAAATACCATTTACTTACAAAATCATTATAACCCACTTATATCAATGCAAATTATATTGCCTCGAAAATTAGGAAACGAGCTTTATATGTTTAAGGTTTAGGATTTTATGTCTGTATCTTTAGACAGTCATTGTTAACATTTTTTGCTGAAACTTACTTAAGCGACGAGTCATTCTCCCATAAATATGAAAAACTGCTACATATAGTTACCTATGTTTAAATACTAAAACACCTTTGTTGAAAAAGTGTGGCCCGCACTTTGGCTGTTGGGCTGGTTTTTTTTACCCATTTGAAGCAGCTAAACGGCTTGACTTCAAGCGTCTAGTTCCGTTGTCGCAGTGGTTAGGAGATAGGAAAACCCGAACCAGAGTACCCGGGTTCGATTCCCGGTTCTGACAAGGCTGTCTATGTTTGTATTTTGGTTTTGTTACTTTTTAGGTCTAAACACATTTTTTGTCATGATAGTTTCCTTTTGCAATGTTTGTTTACACATTATTCTTTACATACAACATAATTTGGGACTAATTTTAAAGGTATCAATATACAGACAACATTGTTATGCAAAATTAATATTTTAGACATACATATGATAAATGACAACATAATTGTTTGAGTTATCATGCAAATTGTCTGTTTGATTCCTACTAAGCATTTAAGTCTCAAAAGGCAATAAAAGTAATTCAACACACACTACAGAAATCTTATATTTGAATTATGAAAGACAATATTACAGAAACAATCTAAAAACAAACACAACGTTAACTATTAAATAACTGTAGTAGAACATTAACACAAATAATGTCTAGAAGATAATGCCTTAAATACATACTATATGTCTTATTACATTCCACATTCTCTTTATATGTTAACTGTGGTACTGTTATGTATGCATATTGGTCTTATCAAGTGTTAAATGTAGATGAATAGCGTTCGGACATTTACATATGTTACATATTTACATATGTTTGGAGACAATTATATTGTTACATAGAATGGCTAAAACGTATCTAATATCGATCACACTGTCATAAGTATTTAAGATGGTCTGGAATGAACGTTTTGTCTGAGAGGGCCAAATCGAAAAACAATTTATTATGGTTGATCACGTGATAAAGTACACACGTCGTAGGACCAACATTCAACATTTCTTTAGCCAACCAGTGAGCATTCGTTTGCTCATATATAAATGCGGGAAATCAAATACAATTGAACGGTTTAATGAGAGTAGCATATAAAAATCAATTGATTTTCGTCATCGTATGGTCAGAGCATTCCTCAACATTTACAATTCTGTATTCGAAATGGGACATCTAAGACATGTAGTAAATAAAGCATTTGCTTTTATCAATAGCATTTTACGATATATTTATGATCAAAACAGAGTTCGATACCTCAAGAACATGTTAATCAGTTACAGGTACTTGTTCAAGTGGGGTTGTTACACAGTGTATAAGTGATACGATCAGAAACGGGGTTTTCCACTTACAGATTGCATGTCTGCCTTGGCTAATGAATCATTCCTTAACTGACAACTGCTAATAAAGTTTAAAAGGCGGGGTGGTTCGGTGGAAGATTTACATTTTGATAAATCATTTTATTTTCATTCTTTTATACCTCAAATCAACCCCCTCTATCAAGAATGTTGTGCAAGGCATATGCAACATATGAATGTTTCACATTCTTAAACAAGGCCAATAATTTAGAACAAAAATACCAAAAACCGTTTGTGTATTATTTGTTTTATTACCATGCCTTATGAACAGCTCCAATAAAACCGAGGCTGCTGTTTTCCCGTGCAGACTATGCTTCCTGGGGACTTGCCCATTCATCATTTGTATTATATCACAACAATTAATGCGTGTTTATTTTAATTGCTTCAAATCTAGGTGTGTCTTTTGGAAATAATGGGAGTATAATATCCTGACGCTACAAAGAAAGTGTGCACTTTTTAACCAATTTGGTATTTACTCAGAATTATTGTTTACTCACAAAATGTGTGTGAGTTCATGTCGTAAATTTGTCTAGCACGTAAATGTGCGATTGTTAGATATTGATTGTGAAGTAAAATCCGCAATGTTTGCACGAAATTCTATCCCACACGTAGTTTTTCAGTTATGTGCGTGTTTTAATGATGGTTTTGAACACATGATGATGATGATATTAAGCGCGTGCAAATATTGCACTGAAATAAAACGAATAATTTCGCATTTTGTGAATTCCTAGAAAGTTGACCGTACATGTTTTATTATGCATTTAAATGTTCTAAGGCGGTTTTTGTTTTGCATCGTGCACATTGGCGTTTTCAGCGTCGTGGTATCTTACATTTATAACCATTGATTAACAGATTCAATAAAACCGATGCTGTTAATATCCCAATGCAGTGTATACCTAACAGGGCGATTTTTTACCATTTTTATTATTTCATTTTTAAAACAATATTTAAAATGTATGAATGTTGCACTATAATAAAAAACATAATATATATTTCAATAACTGCAAGTTTAAAATTTAGATAGATGAAATGTAGTCATTAACTATAAAAAATCGTTGTTTTTTATTCAATTAAGTGGAAGAAAAGCATTTTTGAATTGACAACGCCATTCTCAATTCGTAATCTTTTGACCAACAGAATGCTGGGTCAGCTCTTCAGCTGACCAGAACACGAAGGAACAATAATATAATGAGTTCGAAATAATTTACATTTAGACTCGTAGACGGTCATGTCTCTGAACATTTCGATCAGTAGTTCCTTTAAAAGTTATCCAAAAGTCGTGAGATCAAAACCTTTTTAATTACAGTTCGGAGTGGATATGTGCCAGTCAATTGTGTTGTGTAATAAGGTTTTGTCAGCATCGTTGTCTGACTGAAGCCATTTTGGCGGAAAACGTGCATTCATTTGACAGTTAAAACAGTGAAACCTTTCCAACGTGTTGGTTTACTTGACGTTGTATCATACCTAATAAAAATAAATGTCGACGGGAGACATAACGATCATCCCAAACCGATGTGTGTCAGAATCCTCATGCCAAAATAAACTTACATGTATATTGTTAGACCAAACAAACATATGACCACCGAGATAGTTGAGCCATTGTGAGCATAGCGATTTTAGTCAAGCTATAATTTAACAATATAACATAGTAGGTCGAAGCATACAATGTAAGCTTTCACATCCAAATTTGATATTTTTTTATTTAAATAGAAGGGTTTCAGTTCCTTTGCATAGGCTTACAAACAATTGCGTTGAAAAGGCATTTTAGATACCAGTAAATAGTACATATAGAACGGGCAGAAATCTTCCTTTTTTAATAATCAACATACATTTAAACACGATTTCTTGTTTGCTTTCAAGCGTATTTTCCAAAATCAAAACAATGTGAGTATTATTATTTGCCTGTAAATTACAAAACTATGTAAAGCAAGTTAAAACAATTTATATGTAATAGAACTCGCCTACACTTAGTGTTATTGTATTATTGTGAGAAAAGACAAAGTCATCAGGTCGCATTACCTGCAGGGGAAAATATACTGACGCCTTTTACACAAGCTTAAAGGTCCATTTATACAAAGCGCGAACGCGAACGAGTCCAACGCGAACACGAACGCGACCGCGACTTTTGAGCGGTTTTGCCATTCAAATAGAGCACGAACCCTAACGCGGAAAACCGTCGACGGATCACGAGGCGGTTCGTCTTTTACTTGCTTGAGATATCAAATTTAGTCATTTGGGATCATGGTGCAGGTATAATTAGACACAAAGAAGATCATAGTTCTGTATTTGTACGCGCAATGAGTACATATTGTCTGCTTTGTCATACAGTCCATGATTCTTCTCAATTTCAAAGGTAATTGATTCTGTCTTGCCCATTGTGTGGTCCTTTCTTCTCTAAACTTCACTAGAAAAACTAGGCTGGCGCTAGTGCCTATATTTTCTTGGAACAGTCAGACACACACGTTTCTATTTGTAGAAATAATGCAAGATAAGTACTTGCTGATAGGTAAATAGCAAAAAAGCCGCGCGAACTTTTGAGAATATTCGCTCTGGGGGCAATCAAGGCGGTTGTTATACAAAAATATGTATACAAAAAATTGTTCGCGGTCGCGTTCGCACTCTATTTGAACGGTTCTTCTACAAATAACTAAACTATTCCAGGACGATAAACAGCGTTCGCGTTCGCGGTCGCGGTCGCGCTGTGTATAAACGGACCTTAAACCCCAGGAAATAAAAAATATTCAACATATTTTTATAGCGACCTTATGAAAAGACTGCTTCTTTTACTTTGGAAATCTTTACAGATTTCTTTCTTTGGCAAACAATGTATTTTATCGGCATACGTATGCGTCATAATGTGTCTTATTGTTCTTCAAAAGAATAGAAATTGTCTACGTGTATTTTTTCTCGCGGGATAAGCTGAATGCTCTTCACAGCTGATTGCCTTTTTAAAGAAATCTTTTGATTATTTCAAACAATCGTTTCCAGTGCGAAAATGTTTTTTATTCCAGCACATACTGTCTTCAATGGATATTTTGAATGCCCCGAGACACAAGCGAACGAAACTTTTTTGTGTCGGACAATTCTAATACTGCCTTTAAGCACCGTGTTTGATGAATACGAGCCGAGCGTATTTCTAAACCATACATTTGCCTTTCTCTGTAATAACAACAAAACACTACTTGTTTATCGGCATGAGCGTATTATGTACAGACGACTCGTACCGGCCTGCCAACAACCGCTGTGTACAATGCTTTTAAGGCGTAAAAATGTTGTTCCGCTAACCGGACCGACCCTACTTTTTGTGCCCACCGCAAACTTTGTTTTGGTGTTGTTCGACGATTTTCGAGCAAAAATATAATTTTCGGTACTAGAAAATATGTTTCCCGCTCTAACCTACTTATTTCAAGTTTAAATGTATACTATGCTGTCATATTCCACATACATATGAGTTGCTACATGTAGTATTAACCTTTGATGCAGTGGGATGTTAGTGGAAACAGACTTATTTTTTGCCCAACAACTGAGCTGTGCTGGGAAAAGTTGACAGTTAACCCACGAGTACCGACGAGAAGGAAGTTGGTATGTAATGAATAAAGTTCATTAACGTATCTAAAGTGTACGTTATACTGATATCATTAAGTTCAAGATATCGTGAACCACTCAGAGGAACATTTTAAACTGATGCCTTAAATCGTGACCAGACTTGGGGGTGTTTTTTTAAAGCGTTTAGTAAAAATAAGCGTTTACTCAGCTTTTCTTACCTCTTATGCATTTTCTCACCATTGACATTGTCAAGTTATTTTGTCTTTAAGTTGTTGAACTTTGATTATGTGTTTTATTTACCGTAGTAATAACCATTTAAATTTAAAATCGGCAGGAATGTTATACTGTATAGTATTGACAATACCATTATTTCATGTGCAAATTAGGATTTATTTGTTTATACCGCTGTTTAACTATTCATTTCCGTAAAATTTTGTAGACTTAAAACCGAACAATCCCTTCACTTCTTATTAGAATCTCAATATATGTGTCTCTTACAGAGTATCATGAGTAAAGCTTAAGCATCTTCTTACAAAATCTGCGTATATGTTATAAGCAAATTGCATTAAAAACTTGTTAGACACATTTTCGTGATTTATTAGAAATTCGAAAACTCCCTAAAATGTTTTTTCAACATCCTTGTGTGTATATTGATGCTCTTGCGATAGCCTGTGAAGTGCTGCGTCTTACAACCGCCGCGACCGACGTTAAACAAAGATAAAATAAATGTAGTTACATTATGTATGTTGCGAAACAATCAGATGAACTTGATTGTATGTCAATTAATATATTGAATATAAATTGAAGAGATATTCAAAGACTAAATGATGTAAACAATGTTTAAAAACTGATGCATCTAAACCTTGCAAAATAGCGGAGCACACAAGCATAGTCATGATAATGATACCGGTAATTAATGATTCTTTCATGTATTTTTGTGTCGGACAAAATAGAAAAGTAACGTGTTTGACGTGTATGTTGTTATGAAATCCCAATAATTATTTTTTTAAAGTGGGGTCATGTATGTACCGTTGCATTTGAAAGCATTGCAAATGTTTCCGCCGCAGACGAAATGCGGTCAAACGTATTCCTAACGATATAACGAAACAAGAGTTCTTCTAAATTGTAGAATGTGTGTCCAAATGTGCAACGTGTACGTATTGTAGTTACAGACACATGGTAAATTGACTTAGACATGTGGACGTACAATTACTGTTTACATATGTTGACCATGATACGTTAATTAACATCCGGAAATGATACAAACACGGCAGAAATATTATAACACGAAACAAAGGTGTATGCATTATTTAAATTAGCATGGCTATGCCAACAATGACTTCTATTTCTTCCTCGAGTGAGAGGAAATGCGGTAAAATCCGCTTATAAGTAACCCGCTGTTTAGGAACTTCCGGTTATAAGAAACTTATTTTCATTTCCCAATCTGTACCAAGGAACTAGTTCACTGAACGTGTATAGGGAACTCCGGTTATAAGGAATATATTATCATGGTCCCTATGGGTTTCATACTTGCGGATTTTACTGTATTTGAAACCCCTTATCACTCGTCGTACCAAAAGAAACGTTTACCATGTTAACAATTTTCATAATAAATTGATATAAACAGGATAATATTTAGATAACTTATCATTTTCAGATAATGTTGGTTGTTTTTGCAAGCTAGAGTTAGGGTTATATCGCATAGCACACACGGTGGGATTATCAACAGCCCAGTTTATGCACACACTAATGTGTCTGGTATCAGGGATGTGTGGATGTAATATATTGCTTATTAAGCGACGACTTTTGAATAAAGAAGTCTGCACGAAACAATCGGCACCAATTCGCCTAAACGCATACCTTTGATAGAGATACGTGTATATTTATGAGAATGTATTCGAATAACAACTGTTTTCGTAAAGGTTTTGCAAAGGAAGTTCACAGATTGTACTTACACAAGTTATCAAGTGTGACAGTATTATTTGCTGATATAATATAACAATAATAAAAAAGCAAACTGTGCCAGAACTAAAGTTGAAACAGTTAAGTGTGAATGTTATGATTTACTTTTTTCCACCCACTTCAATGTAAAAGTTTCAAAAGCCAACTGTTTCTACTTAATACCATTTTAATATTTATATAAAACAACATATTATCAAAAACACCAAAGATGCATTATTTGAAGATGTAACACTTAAGAGTGTTGCCTATTAATATAAGGCTGTTATAGCGTTCACATATATCAGACTAATAGTTTTATTGATATTTATCTCGTCTATGTTTACAGTTGGGATAATGTTGTGCCAAACAGATTAATTATAGCTCGATAAACAGATAACGTGCACTTTCTTCTTTTCAAGCAATTGCAGGCTTATCAGCAACCTAGATAGGTAACAGAGATACATGAAATATTAATGCTGCTTTTGATATGCAACACATGCCTACTGTATTCGTGTATTCAACAAACATGTTTATTATATGCTTTCAATGTATTTGATACGATCTGCTTATTCCAAAGAAACCCAATATGTCCGTTTGTTACATAATTATAAACTGCTTAAATAATATTGATATCGGAAAACCAATAAAATGTACACATATGTTGTCAATCGACAAGTGTACATGTAGTTATCATAACACATTCGACAGAATCATGTGTTATTGATATCGATTTCGCGTTATTTGTGTTTTCAATTTCTATTGATTGACGTAGCGTAGATAATCGCAAGAGCTATTGCATATGGTTTTCGGTTTTACATATTATGTTTTATGGTTTGCGATTACTTTTCGATAATAATTTTTGAAGGCGCGATTTGAATTACCATTGTTTTACTAAGGTATTCTCAACAAAATCAAAGTCAAGTTTACATCAAAGCTCACCGGTGTTCTCTTTTTTGTACCATGTACCGGTAAAATTGTTTTTTTCGTCTTGCGTTTTTCTTCTTCAAAACATGTTGAGAAAGTGTGAGGGTTGCTATGGCTTAAAACTGGTATAAACCCCTAATTAAATTTATTAACCGTACCAGGACGGACCAAGGCGGTAACTCGGCATTTCTTGGACAAATCATTTAAGAAATCAAACAACAAAAATAGAAATAGAAAAATACGAAAACAAAGTTTTTGTCCTAATGTATGTTGCGTCTTGTTTATGTTCTGCGTGTTTTTTGTGTTGTTATGTGTGTTGGTTTTTGTACGGGCCATTTTTTCATGGTGCCCTTGAACTTAAAATGTCTTCATTCCTTACAACATTTTACTTAGTACATTTCTTCAATTTATATTATATATGATTACTGCCACGAATGGTGTATTGTGTAAAATATAATGATCCTCATTGCGTACATAATCACGTTTCATTATGGGTGTTGCATAGAAATACTGAATCAAATTTTAATCTTATCATCCTCAAAAAACATAAATGCACGTTTTGCCTGAATATCTGAATTTTCGGATATATATTTTGTTGCACAAATGCATTCCCGTCGAGGCAAATCTGATAACCTGTTAAGTGCTGCGTATTACAACCGGTGAGAAATTAAACAATGATAAGAAGGACGTGTATCTTGCCTCTCATTCTAGGAGATTTCCATTTATAAAATATATTTTGAGATTTTAACGTTTTATACTTCGACATATTATAACCAGAAAACAATGATCGGAACGTATGTAAACATGGTAAATTGAAAACAACTCTTTTAAAAATCGGACAGAACCTACTATAAAAGCGGTTATATTTCTAATCGAACATTTGACATAAACTAAAGAATATGTCAGTGTATGTGTTTATTTGCAGTGTTTTAATCGCAAATCAGAACTATGGTATAGTTAGATTGTTATCTCCAAAGATGTATTTCAATTTCTACATGTTCTGTCATTGTACTATTGAATGCGTTTTATATCTGGTGCATAGTTTGCTAAATACTAACTAAGCAAATGAGAATATGTATACTGAAGTCAACGGTAGATGTTATGTTATTATACCACATTTATTTAACTTTGCTTAAGATTCAACTGTGCATCTTACTGTCAAGATAATATGTTACTTTACGTTAACGCCAAATATAATGTTTTAATTTTAATAATTTAATAATTAATAAATTGCGCTAATGTTCATTTTGCAGGAAAGAGCGGTTTCGTGTTTAATAATACGTATTTAAATCCGTACGTCATTTGTGATTTTGTTGTATATATATATTTTACGAATAACATAAAATCTGTGAACTGTTTTATAAAAAAAGAGGAAACAAGTTGTTTTAAGTTATATGTACAGCGCAATAAATGACGATCCTGTCAGTTTTCTAATAACATGACATTTTCAATATTCTCTTTGAAATCCTGCTATAAAACGCACCATTTCTATGTTTAAGTACGTATTACTACTTGTTTTTAAACATTGACGTTAAACATGCATCTACGTGTACACTTCACGAAGATTCCGTCAGATTTCAGATATCACATGACGTTTTCATTACTCTCTTACACTAAGTTCTAATATAAAGCGCCCAATTTCAATTTTGAAAAAACAACAACATTTTGTTTTTGAGATATTGACACTAACCATCCATATACATGAACATATTTGACATTTTGACATGCATACGCCATCGTTAGATCCACGTCATGCTGAAATAACGTTTATATTGATAACTTACAGTATTATTTTTCTGAAACACGCTACAATCGTCTACATTTGTATTACCTTCATAGTGAGATGAAAAGGATAACCAGAAGTACACTTGTCCTTCGTAGAACTCATATCCTAATTTCCCCCCATTATAAATGGTAAATGTGTTTAGTACGTGTTATTCTGGAATTGCGCTTCATTTCATAGTAAACGTCATTTATCTTGACAAGATGATTTGTGGCATGTTACAGATTAATAACAATTTAAGTTTAAACCATTTGAGCTATATAAGAGCATGACGTGGGTATAACGTTGGATCTTAACCAACCTAAATATATTTATGTAAATGCACGTTTTGATAAAAGTTATTATATTTAAATTTGAAAGGCGGCGTTAGTAGTCGGATTAAATGAAAGAAAGTAATGAAAACAATATGCTATCTTATAATTGACAGAAACGTCATTTATTGCTTTTAGACGTTTTGCTCTGGTGTTTAACGATTAAATTGCTTTCGAGTGTTTTAGAAACTTATTTTCAAACGTCGTGTTCTTTGTCAAATATTTCTATACAAAATATAAATGGCCGGTAGAAACTCAATTATTTAGCACAACACGAAAACCAAAAACAAGATATAATAGGCATTTAGAATAAAGTGTTTTATAATGTTATATAGTGTTTCTTTATTTTTATTCTTTATTAATATTTGTATTTATTCAAATGAATCACGCGCAAAATAGTAGAACAAAAGCAAACCTAGTAATTCAAATGCATCTTTAGAATCTCGACATAAATCATATCATCGTTCCCGTTTTTTAATTAATGGCAGTGCACATTACTTGTATAGTCAGATACGATAACACACTTCATTCATTACTACTGATGAACAGCGTCAATAAAACCGAGGCTGCTGTTTTCTCGTGCAGGCTTTGCTTCCTGAGAGCGTTACCTTTCATCAGTTTTTTTATGCAAACTATGCTATGTTCTTTTTCCCATAATTACAATCCCACCGGTCATTGTTTTTAGAATGGAACTAATTGAAATAGAATATACGTTAATATATATGACCCTTTGTACATTGATTGCAATTTGCACCATGTTAATATATAATGGACAATTTACTGAGTGAAATAGAATACATTCAATGCTCTCAACCAAATGTAAAGCACAATCCCTAAACCGATATCAGAAATGCATAATGTTACCAAATCCTTCTTATCATGGTATGTCGGTCTGGACGCTTGTAAAACGCATTTCTTGAGTGGATATTACTTGTGCCTGGTGGAAAATTAATTCAAACAACAAGATTATTTTACGGAATTAT
>Ga0224511_10000414_pt1 | contig 19999 bp, 9 predicted proteins | sample SF_May12_sed_USG_2_FD_169988 | JGI IMG/M metagenome (GOLD analysis project Ga0224511, IMG submission 169988) | Sediment microbial communities from San Francisco Bay, California, United States - SF_May12_sed_USGS_8_1 | ecosystem: Environmental > Aquatic > Marine > Sediment | place: USA...
GCTGGGGTGTACCGCGCTATGACGCAAGCACTGAAACCGAAACCTACATGGTGGATGGGCAGATGCTGACACCGGTGGCGCATCGGGGCACACCGGTAGCGCGCAGCGCTGACAAGATTTTCCATACTCGTGTGGAAGGCGGCTTCCGCAAGATCATTCGTCATGGTAACCATCCAAATTATTACTGGTGGGAAGTGATCGACAAGAACGGGACCCGCTTCTTCTATGGCAGTGAGGGCAACGGTCAACATACCGGTTCTATCCTGGCGGAAAATCCCGGCACGAGTGGTGCTTTCAAGTGGATGTTGCGCAAGGTGCAGGACACCAACGGCAATGCCATGGTCTACAGCTATGAACGTATCAGTGACACCGGTCTGGCCAACGGCAAGGTGCCGGGTACACAGTTATACCTGAGTGAAATCCGTTATACGGATCATGGTGGTACAACCGGTGCCTATAAGGTGAAGTTTATTCGTGACACCGTGCGTCGTCCGGATATCAATATCGACGCCCGCGGCGGTTTCAAGACCGTGATGGCGGCACGCCTGAAGCGCGTCGAAGTAACATTTAATGATGGACTGGTACGCGCCTACGAAATGAATTATCAACTGGGTGCATTCCGCAAGACCCTGTTGCAGTCAGTCACCCAATTTGATGCCGGCAACAAGGCATTTAACACACACAGCTTCGAGTACTACAACGAAGCAGGGGAATCGGGTTCGACCTATGCGGCGTTTAATTCCGGTGTGAACTGGACAACCGGTGATGATGATGTGGATCTGAAACTGGGACCGAAACGTTTCGACAGCAGCTTATTAGGCAGCACACTTGGCAAGAACAACGGACGCACCTTCGGATTTGCTATTGGCTTTGGCAGTACCGAGTTCCGTGTTGGTCAGACTCAGAGTTCTGACAGTGGCAGTTCAGATACTTTAATCACCCTGATGGATATTGACGGTGACGGTCTGCCCGATAAACTGTTCAAGAAAGGCAGTCAGGTCTGGTATCGACGCAATGCCTCAACACCAGGGACAAATCCAGGTAGTGTGAAGTTTGATGATCCCGTTATGATTAGCGGCCTGGGCGCAATCGGCCATTCCAACAGTTCATCTTCAAATCGGGATACCAACTTTGCCGCCTATTCAGTAACCGGATATTCGGGTTCGGGAAGTAACAGTTCTATTGAAACCTTCTTCTTTGCCGATGTGAATGGTGACGGGCTGGTTGACGCCGTGAATAACGGTCAGGTGTTGTTTAACCATCTGGATGGTAATGGCAGACCGGTATTTACAGCCAATAGTTATGATACCGGTGTCCCGATTGGCGCCGGCGGATTTAAAGCCGGTGACATGCTGCCGGATTTGAGCGAACTCAAAGCACAGATGTTACGTGAAAATCCGCTGATGGATAGTGTGCGTCGCTGGACAGCACCTTATACCGGTGTGATTCGTATTACCGGAAACGTGGCATTGTTGAAAGATGACAGTGAAGAACGTCAGAAATACGAGACAGCTGATGGTGTGCGCGTTGCCATCCAGCATGGCAATGTTGAGCTTTGGTCAAAACGTATCGCCGCGACAGATTATGATGCCCACACACCAGGCAACGTTGGAAATATCACTGTCAATAAGGGAGATCAAATCTACTTCCGCGTCCAGTCGGTATTTGATGGTGCATACGATCAGGTGTCATGGGCGCCGGTAATCATCTACACCGATAAACCAACTAATGTCAAAGATGAAAACAACAAGAATCCATATCATTACAGTGTGACGGATGATTTTATTCTTGGTGGCCGAACCACTCACTTTAATTCCCCTTATAAAGGTCGCATGCAGCTGAAAGGTACGTTGATTAAAAAGACGACGACATCAGATGATGTGCGAGTTGAAGTGATTCGCGGTGGCAAGGTTGCCTATAGTCAAATAATCCCGGCGGCTGCGACTGGTGAACAGTTGGTCGACGCCACCTTTGACGTTGCCAAAGACCAAACTGTTGCAATAAAGCTGGCGGTGGATTCTCGTATTGATTTGACGCAGATCGAATGGAAGCCGGCTCTGTATTACATTCAGGCAGAAGGTGAGGGGGAAACACCGAAAGATGAAAACGGTAATCCTATTCTGGATGAAAACGGTAATCCAATTCAGACGCCTGTCGTGGAAGTGAAGGATGAAGAGGGTAATTATATCCTGCAAATGCCCACCATGTATGACATGGATGTCTATCCCCTCACCAGTTATAACCACCCGGCAACCCCCTGGATCGCTGATCGTTCAGGGGTAATCTATGTGGCTCCCCGGATTAATGTTGCACTGTATGAAGATGAGCAGGGCAACATGGTGCCGAAGGTACAAAACGGTGAGGTGAATTTTGTCGCCAAGCGCAATGGTGCCTTGCTGATGAAGAAACGGGTGGTGATCACCAACGGAGCAACGCTTGGATCTCATGCCATGGGTGAACTGATCCAGGTGAAGAAAGGCGATGCTCTGTATTTCAGCACCAACAGTCGCGATCCATCAATTAAACCGGGTGATATAAGTTCAGCTGCACTGGTCAGTTATGGCAGCCCGTATAGCTGGCGTGTACCGAAAACCGGCCCCGTCTCTGTCGCTTCGCTGTTGAGTATCTATAGCGGTGGTGATGATGATGGTGCGAATGGTTATGTGGTGTATATCGTGCGCCGTGGCATGGACATCCTGGAAAAACGCATTGTGCCTGTGTCCAATGGATCTGTTGTCGATCCGAATCAGCTGAATTTCAATTTGAATCTGACCAAGGGTGATGACATCTCGTTTGAATTCCATGTGGACAACAAACGTTTGCGTCAGGATATTGCGAGCAGTCATATCAACCTGCATTATGCCGATCCTTCCAGTGGCTGGCGTGCGCCGGTGACCGGCAAGGTGAAGGTAATGCCGGAGATGACATTTGATGTCAACCAGGGCGGTACAGATAATGGTTCCATGACCTTTACCGTGACCCGAAACGGTGCTGTTGCCGGACAGGTCACCTATCCGATCCGTGGCGGTCGAATTGATAACAGTGCCGGTCTGCCGTTGCAGCTGGATGTGAACAGCAATGATCTGTTGCAGTTGCACTTTGATACCGGCCATGCGGCCCTGATCTCGGCACTGGTCAGCACGGGTGCGGAAATCAATTACTATAGTGACACCAATCCGCCGCCTGCCGATATGCCGAAGCAGGCCTTCAACATAACCGGCGGCCGTGTCAATATCATCAACCTGTCTCATTCTCTTGATGGCGGTGAAACCGGTGAAACACCGCTGTATTACTCAACGAATCCAGTGTTGTTTGCACAACCTTATCGTGGCTGGACACTGGTGGGTTACAACGGCAATGAAGGTCGAGCAACTGCTCCGATCAATCAGTCACTGCTGGCGATATCTGAAAAACAGGACGATTATGGCAAGGATGTAAAAGAGATTTTTGCCTATCCCGCCTTGCCTGATCCCAACAAGTCAAGCTGGATCAGTGCTGATGAAGACTGGGCACTGACAGCAACCGGCATGACTTCTTCACGTATGGGTATGAATTATATCCGGTTACCTGAAGCCGCCGACTTTACAAACCCCGGAGGTGGTACCGGTTATGCACCGGCTGTGCGTCCGACACGCTTCGGTGCGGGTAATGTTAATAACACCGGTGGTGGTTATGTTCTTGCACTGAATCGCAATCGCGGTAACAGTCATGGTGGTATCGCCATGATGGATATGAATGGTGACCGTTTCCCTGACATTGTCAGTAACGGCAAAATTCAGTATTCAAAACCCGATGGTTCCCTGGAAAACCAGGTCTATGGTTTGGGGTCTGCGTATAGCCGCGCTTCAAGCAGCGAATCCTATACCGTTAGTCCCGGACCTGCACCCGGTACAGCGCCACTGGGTCCAAAAGGTGAGTCTCAAGTGGGCATTCATCCCGGCGGTGGACCGCCTGTCACGGCCAAGAATGACAATCCGACCAGCACACCGCTGCCGCTTAACCTTGGTTATAGTGAAACTGAGGAATTGGAAACCTATATGGATATGAATGGTGACGGACTGCCGGATCGTGTCAGCCAGTCTGGCAGCAATATCTGGGTTGCGTTGAACCTCGGTTATGGCAAGTTTGCCACCCAGGAATTCTGGGGTGCAGCAAGGATTGGCAAAGGCAAGAGTGTCACATTATCAACCGGTGGTGGTTGGGGTACCTCCAGCGGTAGTTTCTCCGGTGGTATTGGTTTCTCTTACAGCCAGGCGAGAAATTATGATGGTCTCACCGACGTTAACGGTGATGGCCTGCCGGATCGTATTTATAAGTCCGGTGGCAGTCTGGGCGTACAACTGAATAATGGCGCCGGATTCGATGGCGGTCGCCCGCTGGTCGGCGCTTATGGCGGTGAAACTGTTGCACGTAATCAGTCCATCAGCTTCTCAGGTAATGTCAAGGCCAGTGTCTATATTGGTTTCCCATGGCCGATCCCGTTTGGTGTTGTGTTTACCTGGGGCGCGAATAAAGGTTACACACTGTCTCGCAGTGAACTGGCCTTTAATGACATGAACGGCGACGGCTTTATCGACAGTCTGTCCACCGACAAGGAGAGCAGTGTCAATATCGCGCTGAACAAAGGCGGACGCACCAACCTGTTGAAACGCATCAACCGTCCGCTGGGTGCAGCGTTTGATCTCGACTATGCGCGTGACGGTAACACCCAGGCCATGCCGCACAGTCGCTGGAACCTGAGCAAGGTGACCGTACAGGACGGTCATGGTGGTGATGGTATCGATACCCTGATCACCAGCTTCCAGTACAGCGGTGGTTTGTATGATCGCAAGGAACGTGAGTTCATGGGTTATGCCCAGGTCACCGAAAGTCAGCACGATACCGCTGCGACTGCCGTGCCGGTCTATCGTCAGACCCAGAGCATGTACTTCAATGACAACTTCTATAATAAAGGACTGTTGGATTATCAGCAGATCAAGGATGCCGATGGTCGTGTCTATCGCAAGACCGTGAATCACTATCAGTTCTTTGATATCAATGCGCGTGTCATGCGTAACCCGGCGGATCTGAAAGATTCCATTGCGACGATCTTCCCACAACAGATCAAGACCGAGCAGTTCATGTATGAACCGGCTGCCTCGGCAGCGGCGGTGAAACAGACCTTCACCACGCATGTGTACGATGATCTGGGTAATATCACCGAGTTCTTCGACGCCGGTGATGCCGCCTCCACAGAAGATGATGTGAAAGCATTCATCGCCTACAGCAGTGATGAACCGGGCTGCGCCGCCAACTATATTGTCGGCAAGGCACGCGCCATTACCGTGAAAGACAAGAACAACGACGTCCTGCGTCAGCGTGAAGCGGTGTTCAATTGCAGCAACGGTAACCTGACCCAGGTCCGCCAGTTGTTGGATAAAGGTGCGGCGATCACCGATCTGGCCTATGACAGCTACGGTAACCTGACACAGGTCACCCGTCCAGCCAATATCAACAGTCAACGCTATGAGTTGAACTACCAATACGATACCACGGTGCGGACCCATATCACCGGCATCAGCGACAGCTTCGGCTACAGCTCAACCGCGACCTATGACTATCGCTTCGCCAAACCGAAAGTCACCACCGACATCAACGGCAACCAGACTGACTATCGTTATGACAGTACAGGTCGTATCGACGCCATCTATGGCCCGTATGAGATTGGCGGCAGCAAACCGACCCTGGCCTTCGAATACCATCCGGAGGCAACAGTACCGTATGCTGTCACACGCCATCTGGACACTTATCGACCCGGTGACACCATTGATACGGTGCTGTTTGTCGATGGTCTGAAACGCGTCATCCAGACAAAGAAGGATGCCTCTATCCAGACCGCTGACGGCAACAACCCGGCGGCGCCACGTGACGGCCGCACCGTCTCCGGCCAGGTGGTCTATGACGGTCTGGGCCGCGCCATCGCCCAGTACTACCCGCTGGCGGAATTCGGCGGCAATGCCGGTGACTTCAACACCGGCAAGGACACCAGCGCATCACCGACCATCACCGATTATGACGTGCTGGATCGCACCGTACGTGTGACCCTGCCGGACAGCAGCGCCACTCGCATGGAATACAGCCTGGGTCAGGATCAACAGGGCCGCCTGCGTCATATCACCCGCGTGACCGACGCCAACGGCAACAGCAAGATCACCTATAAGGACAGCCGTGAACTGATCACGACCCTGAAAGAGTTCGTCAAGGACAAGGACGGCGCCCAACAAACCCTGTGGACCTTCTACGACTACGATGCGCTCAAGCAGATCACCAAGGTCACCGACGCCAAGGGCAACCCGACCGAAGCCGAGTATGACCTGCTGGGTCGCCGTACCGTCCTGAGCAACAAGGACACCGGTAAGACCGAAATGGTCTATGACAACGCCGGTAACCTGATCAAGAAGATCACCGCCAACCTGCGTGAACAGAGTAAGGCGATCAACTATGCCTATGACTTCAACCGCCTGACCAACATCAGCTACCCCAACTATCCGGGCAACAACGTCACCTATATATATGGTGACGCCGGTGCAGCGGATAACCGTGCCGGTCGCGTGATCAAGGTCAAGCACCAGCACGGCTCGAAAGAACGTTGGTATGGCAAACTGGGTGAAACCCTGAAAGAGACCCAGATCATCGACTCCTTCAACGCGGTGGAAACCTTCACCACGCAGTACGCCTACGACAGCTGGGGCCGGTTACATGAACTGACCTACCCGGACGGTGAAGTGCTGACCTACACCTATGATGCCGGTGGTAACGTCAACCATGCCGAAGGCGTCAAACAACAGGATCGCTTCGTCTACCTGAAACGCCTGGACTACGACAAATTCGGTCAACGCGTCTTCCTGGAACTGGGCAACGGCGTCACGACCAACTACCAGTACGACGCCAAAACCCGTCGTCTGGCTGTGCTCAAGACACAGAGCAAACTCAACCAGTTGCAGAACCTCACCTATGCCTATGACAAGGTGGGGAATATATTGACCCTGGACAACAACGTCCCCGTTCCCAGCAGCCCGAGCGCCCTCGGCGGCCCGGTCAAACAGACCTTTGGTTATGACGAACTGTATCGCCTGACCACCGCCAATGGTGACTATGAATACAGCAGCGGCAAACACTTCCGCTACACGCTGAACATGCAGTACGACAATATTCATAACATCGTCCGCAAGGAACAGACCAGCACCAATGAAAGTGCAGGTAAAGTACAGACAAGAACCGAAGGCACCTACAGCTGGGATTATGCCTATGACGGCAAACAGCCCCATGCCCCGACCCACATCGGTGAACGCACCTTCAGTTATGACGCCAACGGCAACCAGACCGGCTGGACCCATGACAACAAGGGTGCACGCCGTGCTATCGAATGGGACGATGAAAACCGGGTTATGCAGGTCAAGGATGCCGGTTCCACCCTGGACTTTGTGTATGACGAAAGTGGTACCCGTCTGGTCAAACGCGGCCAGTACGGCAAGACCGTCTACGTCAACAAGTTCTACGTGGTAACCAATGGCTCCACCGTCAGCAAACATATCTATGCCGGTACCACTCGTCTGGCCACCCAACTGGTGACCGGCGAACAGGCCGACAAGGTACGCACCGGTGGCGGACAGACCACGACCTATAGCACGACAACTGCAACCACGACATCAACCGGTGGTACTGCAACTGTAGACACTGGTACAACCACCGCCTCAAGCACCACAGGGCAGGGCAGTGCCACGGTGGATACACAAGCCACAACAACAGCAACGGCTGATGTCGCTACACAGACCGGCAATGGCAAGGATGGCAAAGGCAACAACAAGCAAGCCAGGACAACTGCGTCTGTTGCAAACACCAACAGCAACAAACCGGAAACCAACCCCGGTCAGGGCCTGTTACACCGCAGCGACCGCGCCAATGAAGTGTCACAAAACACCGTCAAGAATAAAAACCTGGGCGGTGATCCGAAGGCTGACAACACCAACAGCGGTGGCAGCAACGGCAATGGCGGTTCCAATGGCAATGGCGGTAATACCGGTGGAACCGGTGGTGGCAACGTCGTCATCGAACGCTTCCTCTACTTCTACCACACCGATCACCTGGGCAGCACCAGCTACGTCACCAATGACGTGGGTGATGTGTACGAACACGTGCAGTATTTCCCCTTCGGTGAGACCTGGGTGGAAGAAACCACAACCCGGTTCAGGACTAGTTACCTGTTTACCTCCAAGGAACTGGATAGCGAGACTGGTCTATACTATTACGGTGCACGGTACTATGACCCACGGACGAGTGTGTGGCAGTCGGCTGATCCGATACTTGAGAAGTATTTGCCGGATACTAATCCAAAAATAAATAGTAACCTGCCTGGAATGGGTGGGGTCTTTAACACTACCAATCTGAGCATGTATGCTTATGTTGGTCAAAATCCAATTAGGTATACTGATCCGAACGGAAAATGGGTTCAATTCGCTCCCGCAGTAATAGAAGCATTGGTCGCAGCAGCAGAGGTAACTGCATATTATGGAGTTCGAGTGCTTGCCATTATTGGCATTGGTGAAGTGGCAAGCAATGTAGTTAATAATGAAAATCATGATGATAAAAGTTCCAGTAATGATAAGGCAGTGAATGATCTGTTGAGTGGTTCGGCCGATGCACCTAAAGAAGAGCAAACAAAAGGCAAGGCAAAGATTAAAAACAGGGAAACAGATATTACTAATCATGATGATGCAGTAGAGGCAGCGAACAAAACATTCAATGATTTAGGTCTGAAAGATGTGAAAGAATTCGAAACTGAGAGAGGTAAGGGAAGAACCGGTACAACAGATAATGGAACAAAAGTAACGGTCAGACCAAAGAGCTCGGATGGTCGGCCAACAATAGATGTTCAAAGACCGGATGTAACACGCAAGACGGAGATTCGCTTTGGAAACAAAAGTATTAAAAATGAAAATTAGTGATTATTTGGGAACAGTCCTAGATGAAAATTGTTTGCCTGACAATCAGTTTATCAAATCCAGAGACTGGAAATGCATAGTTATTCCTGGTGAACCAAATATGATGGAAATAGAATGGCTATCCAATTCTATTAATGATGCAGGGTTGGCAAAATTAATTAATATTTATTTTGAGTATCAAAAGATAAGAGTTGAGTATAATATAACAAAATCTTCCATTGATGATATATTAAAGGCTTTGCGGTCTAATTTAGAAAAATATAGCTTGATTACAAACGAGTCGTCTGACTTTATTTGTTTTAGGCATCAGTCAGGTGATTTTTATATGATTTGTGGACCGGAAAAATTTGTGGTTTCATCATATAAATGTTCAGTAAAGACGGCCAAGTTTATGTTTGATGAATATATTAAAGAATTTAAAATAGATGAAAAAAGAAAATTACAGGATGTTTGGGGTCGATATATGAATCTTTGACAAGAGAAAATCAAAATTATAGCCACCTAACTGGTCACCGGCGAACAGGCCGACAAGGTCCGCACCGGTGGTGGACAGACCACGACGTATAGCACAGCCACTACCACCGCAACATCAAGTACAACTGCCGTTGCGGACAGTGGCACCACCACCACGGCCTCAAGCACAAGCGGGCAGGGTAGTGCGACTGTCGATGCACAAGCCACGACCAATACTGTTGCTGATACAGGCACACAGACCGGCAATGGCGGTTCCAATGGTAATGGTGGAACAAACGGCAATGGCGGCGGCAACACCGGTGGAACCGGTGGCGGCAACGTCGTCATCGAACGCTTCCTCTACTTCTACCATACCGATCACCTGGGCAGCACCAGCTACGTCACCAATGACGTAGGTGACGTGTATGAACACGTCGTACGACATACAGGATGTATTAGTGTCGCGGAGCACAGGGATGTGCTGGAGCGACCTTCCCCTTCGGTGAAACCTGGGTAGAAGAAACCACAACCCGTTTCCGGACAAGTTACCTGTTTACTTCCAAGGAACTGGATAGCGAGACTGGTCTATACTATTACGGTGCGCGTTACTATGACCCACGGACCAGTGTGTGGCAGAGTGTAGACCCAATTTTCGAGAATTACCTTGATGGTAAAACCGGAATGGGGGGGATTTACAATTCTCTGAATTTAAATACTTTTGCGCACACACACCTCAACCCTATTAAATTTATTGATCCAGATGGGAATGCACCTGATTTAACTGAAAGCAGAAAAAGACACGAACAAGCAGTCAATATGCAGATTAAGCGTCTTAAGGCACAAGGTTATACACGGTTTGAAAAGGAAGTAAGAATTGCGCTGGATCTCGGTGATGGAAAAACAGCAATTCGTATCGTAGATATAGCTGCAATGAAACCTGGAGAAACATTAGCAGAAGCTTCATTTCACGAAGTAAAAACCATGGAAAAGAAGGAAGGTAGGAGTGGCCCTAAAACAATTGCCAAGAAGCTTGCTAAGCTATGGGATATGATTATACTCGCAGACAAAATTATTCGAGGGGCATCAATATTAAATCAATTGAAAAAAGATATTCATCTAAACGAAAAAGGTGGGACAATCCAGAGAACCCAAGAAAAGATTGACTCGGGTACAATGAACTGGAATATATATGAATATAATGACAAAGGTAACATGAAACGAAAAGGGCCCGCCATGCCAGTCGTTCGAGGTGATAAGTTTGCTGAAGACTTTAAAAAACAGTTTATTGATTAGGTAAAAACTATGATTATTTTAGAATTAGAAGACTTTGACTATTGGGCGGATAATCAAGTAACAGGAAAAGATGGTGTGTTAGTATTTAGTCCAATGTTTGTTTTTTTGATAGATTGGGCGTACAAATTTAATAAAATTGACGAATCACTATTAAAAGAGCCAGAGTTCAATAACGCATATTTGGCATTGAGTAAAAATAAAATAAAATTTTCAGAATTTGTTCTGGATATTTTGGATGAAAAGTTGTTGGATACCTACTTCACTGAGGAAGCAAGACAATTTATTTGCGACTATATCGAATACGATGGGTACATGAATGATTTATCAAGCACTTTTAAATGCGCCATGTGGGAATTACCTCATGAGTTAATTAACACAAATATATTGTATGACAAAATCAATAGATCACTAGCCAATTATATCAAAAATAAATCAAACTATCCTGATTTGTGTGTTTTTACTGATCCTGAAGAGCTAAAGAGGCAGCAAGATTTAGATAAAAAGTCACACTAAATAAGCAACAAACTGGAATTGAAGTAGTGAATTCAAGTGCCTGCCTTATCATTTCCCCGCCATTTTTGAAAAATCAGTCGTAATCTGCATGGTAAGAAATTAAAGAGATATACATCCAAAGCATCACACAATAATCACTAATTAATCGAATAGTTATTGCGCTAAAATAGCATAGCACCGTCTCCGGCCAGGTGGTCTATGACGGTCTGGGCCGCGCCATCGCCCAGTACTACCCGCTGGCGGAATTCGGCGGCAATGCCGGTGACTTCAACACCGGCAAGGACACCAGTGCGTCACCGACCATCACCGATTACGACGTGCTGGATCGCACCGTACGTGTCACTCTGCCCGATGCCAGTGCCACCCGCATGGAATACAGCCTGGGTCAGGATCAACAGGGCCGCCTGCGTCATATCACCCGCGTGACCGACGCCAACGGCAACAGCAAGATCACCTATAAGGACAGCCGTGAACTGATCACCACGCTCAAAGAATTCGTCAAGGACAAGGACGGCGCACAACAAACCCTGTGGACCTTCTACGACTACGATCAGCTCAAGCAGATCACCAAGGTCACCGATGCCAAGGGCAACCTGACCGAAGCGGAATATGACCTGCTGGGTCGCCGTACCGTCCTCAGCAACAAGGACACCGGCAAGACCGAAATGGTCTATGACAACGCCGGTAACCTGATCAAGAAGATCACCGCCAACCTGCGTGAACAGAGTAAGGCCATCCACTACGCCTATGACTTCAACCGCCTGACCAACATCAGCTACCCCAACTATCCGGGCAACAACGTCACCTATATATATGGTGATGCCGGTGCAGCCGACAACCGTGCCGGTCGCGTGATCAAGGTCAAGCACCAGCACGGCTCGAAAGAGCGTTGGTACGGCAAACTGGGTGAAACCCTGAAAGAAACCCAGATCATCGACTCGTTCAACGCGGTGGAAACCTTCACCACGCAGTATGCCTACGACAGCTGGGGCCGGTTACATCAACTGACCTATCCGGACGGTGAAGTGCTGAGCTACACCTATGATGCCGGTGGCAACGTCAACCACGCCGAAGGGGTCAAACAACAGGATCGCTTCGTCTACCTGAAACGACTGGACTACGACAAATTCGGCCAGCGCGTCTTCCTGGAACTGGGCAACGGTGTCACCACCAACTACCAGTACGATGCGAAGACCCGTCGTCTGGCTGTGCTCAAGACACAGAGCAAACTCAACCAGTTGCAGAACCTCACCTATGCCTATGACAAGGTGGGGAACATATTGACGCTGGACAACAACGTGCCTGTCCCGAGCAGCCCGAGTGCGCTCGGCGGCCCGGTCAAACAGACCTTTGGTTATGACGAACTGTATCGCCTGACCACCGCCAACGGCGACTATGAATACAGCAGCGGCAAACACTTCCGCTACACGCTGAATATGCAGTACGACAATATTCATAACATCGTCCGCAAGGAACAGACCAGCACCAATGAAAGTGCCGGTAAAGTACAGACAAGGACCGAAGGCACCTACAGCTGGGATTATGCCTATGACGGCAAACAGCCCCATGCCCCGACCCACATCGGTGAACGCACCTTCAGTTATGACGCCAACGGCAACCAGACCGGCTGGACCCATGACAACAAGGGCGCTCGTCGTGCCATCGAATGGGATGATGAGAATCGGATCATGGTCGTGAAGGATGCCGGCAGCACCCTGGACTTTGTGTATGACGAAAGCGGCACCCGACTGGTCAAACGCGGCCAGTACGGCAAGACCGTCTACGTCAACAAGTTCTATGTGGTGACCAACGGCTCCACCGTCAGCAAGCATATCTATGCCGGCACCACTCGTCTGGCCACCCAACTGGTGACCGGCGAACAGGCCGACAAGGTACGCACCGGTGGCGGACAGACCACGACCTATAGCACAGCCACAACGACGGCTACCTCAACCGGTGGTACTACAACGGCAACGGTTGATGGTGGCACCACCACCACCGCCTCAAGTACAGGCGGGCAGGGTAGTGCAACTGTTGATGCACAAGCCACTACCAATACCGTTGCTGACAGTACTACACAGACCGGCAATGGCAAGGGTAAAGGCAAGCAAAGCAAGACAACTGCGTCTGCGACAAACGCAGGTAACAATGGCAACAAACCGGAAACCAATCCGGGACAGGGCCTGTTACATCGCAGCGACCGTGCCAATGCAGTGTCACAAAACACCGTCAAGAACAAAAACCTGGGCGGTGATCCGAAGGCTGACAACACCAACAGCGGTGGCAGCAACGGCAATGGCGGTTCCAATGGCAATGGTGGATCAAATGGCAATGGCGGCGGCAGCACCGGTGGAACCGGTGGCGGCAACGTCGTCATCGAACGCTTCCTCTACTTCTACCATACCGATCACCTGGGCAGCACCAGTTACGTCACCAATGACGTGGGTGATGTGTACGAACACGTACAATACTTCCCCTTCGGTGAGACCTGGGTAGAAGAAACCACAACCCGGTTCCGGACTAGTTACCTGTTTACTTCCAAGGAACTGGATAGCGAGACTGGTCTATACTATTACGGTGCGCGCTACTATGACCCACGGACCAGTGTGTGGCAGAGTGCGGATCCGATACTTGAGAAGTATTTGCCGAGTGGTGATAAGAAGCGAGATTCGAAATTACCTGGTATAGGGGGTGTGTATAGTAGCTATAATTTAGGCCTTTATGGCTATTCACGGCAAAACCCGGTACTCTATGTTGACCCGGATGGCAATTTAGTCTTTATACCGGCAATTATTGCTGCCGTACAAGCATGCGCTGCAAGTGTGGTATGCGGGTCTGGTGTTTTAGTTGTATTGACTGCGGGCGCAATACATACGTCACAGCAAACCCAGAATGTGATGAATTCAAATTCTGGTTCAAATAGTGGAGATAATGGATCACCATCATTGTTTTCCTCTATGTCGACTCCTGCAACTCCACCGGAAGATCCTAATGATAATGAAAGGGATGTTAATTGGAAAAGCCGGAAAGAGTTTGGTCATACTTTTGAGACTCATGGAGCAGGTCCTAAAAACACAAGAAATTTGACAGGGAGAGCTGCCGGCACTGGAGAAAATCAAGGGCAGTGGTTGAACAATCAAAAAGCAGCTGAATTTTTGAAAGGTTTAAATGTTGACGGGCCAGCGACAGTCCGAATCCCAAATGGACTGGGACGAGTTATCAAGCCTGATGGTACTTTTGTAAATGCAAATTGGGCCAGAGTGGTACCAAATGCGAAAAGTGGTGGTATTAGAACTGCATATCCTGTAATTCCTTAAATATCGCGAGGAACAATAATGTTAATAAAATTAGTTGTAGCAGGTGTTGTGCATGAAATAAAGAAAGAAGATTATGATCTGGAAAGTGATGACGTTAGATCTATTTTGACGGATATTTGTGTTTCTATATCCGAATCAACCAGTGCGCATTTTTTAGTAAGTGGCTTTGGCGAGGAGCGGTGGCCAGTGGATATAAAAACAGATTTGCCTGTTCTTCTAGAACAGCTTCCTGATGCGTGTTGTGCTTTAAAAAAACAAACAGAACCTTTTTGTTTGGATTTCTATGAGCAAGGAATTGAGCGCGCACTAAATTTTGAACCGATAAATGGCGCATATAAAATTTATTGTAAAAGTCAAACGAATTGGCTTCCAAATCCAGAATATGAATACATAAGTACTGATGAGTTGATAGAAATAATTTCAGATTTAAGAGGTGTTTTTTTGAGTGCCATACCAGATAAATCTAATTTGTTATCACATCCCTGGTTACAAGAGTGGCAAGAACAGACCTTGCTAAGATAGGCTGTCAACTTGATAACACATGAGACTGTAAATAAAACTGTGTAACTGCTCAAAGCTCAATACTAAAATAATAAAGAGTTTAAAAGTGTCTGAGCATGAGCTAACCTGAGGAATTCCGGGGACAGTACGCCTACGACAGCTGGGGCCGGTTACATCAACTGACCTACCCGGACGGTGAAGTGCTGACCTACACCTATGATGCCGGTGGTAATGTGAACCACGCCGAAGGCGTCAAACAACAGGATCGCTTCGTCTACCTGAAACACCTGGACTACGACAAATTCGGCCAACGCGTCTTCCTGGAACTGGGCAACGGCGTTACCAGCCAATACCACTATGACGCGAAGACCCGTCGTCTGGCCAACCTGAAAACCCAACAGGCCACCGGCTTCAGTCTGCAAAACCTCACCTATGCTTATGACAAGGTGGGTAACATATTGACTCTGGACAACAACGTCCCCGTTCCCAGCAGCCCGAGCGCACTGGGCGGCCCGGTCAAACAGACCTTTGGTTATGACGAACTGTATCGCCTGACCACCGCCAACGGTGACTATGAATACAGCAGCGGCAAACACTTCCGCTACACGCTGGCCATGCAGTACGACAATATTCATAACATCGTCCGCAAGGAACAGACCAGCACCAATGAAAGCGCCGGTAAAGTACAGACCCGTACCGAAGGCACCTACAGCTGGGATTATGCCTATGACGGCAAACAGCCCCATGCCCCGACCCACATCGGTGAACGCACCTTCAGTTATGACGCCAACGGCAACCAGACCGGCTGGACCCATGACAACAAGGGCGCCCGTCGTGCTATCGAATGGGACGATGAGAATCGGATCATGGTCGTGAAGGATGCCGGCAGCACCCTGGACTTTGTGTATGACGAAAGCGGTACCCGACTGGTCAAACGCGGCCAGTACGGCAAGACCGTCTACGTCAACAAGTTCTATGTGGTAACCAACGGCTCCACCGTGAGCAAGCATATCTATGCCGGTACCACCCGCCTGGCCACCCAACTGGTGACCGGCGAACAGGCCGACAAGGTACGCACCGGTGGCGGACAGACCACGACCTATAGCACCACTACGTCAACGGCAACAAAGACATCAACCGGTGGTACTGCAACTGTAGACACTGGTACAACCACCGCCTCAAGCACCACAGGGCAGGGCAGTGCCACGGTGGATACACAAGCCACAACAACAGCAACGGCTGATGTCGCTACACAGACCGGCAATGGCAAGGATGGCAAAGGCAACAACAAGCAAGCCAGGACAACTGCGTCTGTTGCAAACACCAACAGCAACAAACCGGAAACCAACCCCGGTCAGGGCCTGTTACACCGCAGCGACCGCGCCAATGCAGTGTCACAAAACACCATCAAGAACAAAAACCTGGGCGGTGATCCGAAGGCTGACAACACCAACAGCGGTGGCAGCAACGGCAATGGCGGTTCCAATGGTAATGGTGGTTCTAATGGCAATGGCGGCGGCAACACCGGTGGAACCGGTGGTGGCAACGTCGTCATCGAACGCTTCCTCTACTTCTACCATACCGATCACCTGGGCTCGACCTCCTACGTCACCAATGACGTGGGTGAGGTGTATGAACATGTTCAATACTTCCCCTTTGGCGAAACCTGGGTAGAAGAAACCACAACCCGTTTCCGGACTTCATATCTGTTCACCGGCAAGGAGATCGACAAGGAGACTGGTCTATACTATTACGGTGCACGTTACTACGACCCACGGACCAGTGTGTGGCAGTCGCCGGATCCGATTTTGGCTCAGTATTTGCCTACTGGTAATAAGGAAAGAGATGCAAACCTTCCTGGTATGGGTGGGGTATTTAATGCTCGGAACCTGGCTATGTATAGTTATACAGGTTTAAATCCTGTTTTATTTGTTGACCCTGATGGGAATAGGTTAAAGATAAAACATGTGTTTTATAATAGAGAGGTTATCAAACATTTAATTTTACTTAACAAAGCTGTTCAGGAAGTTACAGGTAAACAAGACAATGAGTTTGATATATGGACTACCGGGGGAAGTCGATATATTGATGAAGAAGGTAATCACCGCTCACTCACAAATGACAAAATTATACCGCAGTCAGTAAAAAATAGTCCTCATTTAATAGAAAAAGGAGCTAGAGGTGCTGATTTTAAATATAAAGGTATTTCACGTGAAGACATGATGAAGGCGCTTAAAAAAGCAGGTTTTTCCTTGATACCTGGTAATACCAAAGATGATTATACTGATGGACACACTCATTCAAATCTACTAAAAGTTGAAATAAATAAAATTTCTGGCGATGATAAAAAAGCAGCATTTATGGATAAAACGTTCCGAAATGACGCAAGAAAACTTGATGCCGCCATACAAAACTTAAGATCAAATTTAAAAGATCCATTTGCGAGGCCAGATGTTGATTGTAATTAAAAGGTTTTTATGTGTGGTTGTCAGCGTTTTGTTAACGTTGGCTGTTGTATGGCTAGTGGATTATTCGAGTTTAAAACATTCGGATACTCAATCTGGAGTGGCTAATAAAGGAAAGGGATATTCCTCAAAGTATGTGCCTTATGATATTTTGTTAGACATGAAAAAAAATAACTGCTCACCAATAGAGGAGTTTTTTTCACGTCCAGGCATGGTTAACGCACCATTTGTATATGGATATTATACAAAAACATTAGTTGAACATTTGTCACCTTCTGATTTAAGCGTGATTTATTGGTGTAAGGATAATGAATCGGTTAAGTATAAGCTATATCAGATTGTTTTAGAGGATATTGATGTTAATTCTGTTTGTGAAAAACAAATCCTTGTAGAAGAATTTCTACCTGGTGGGCTAACTATAGAATATGGAAAAGTTAATATAAAAGATTTTAAATACACGCTGACAAAAAAAATAATTACTATTAATAAAAAATATACTGGAAATATACTGGTTAGTAACTATGATGGCCTTGAAACAAGAATGATTTGTTTGGATGGAAAATGGATTTATAGAAATTTTGATTAAGAACACACAAACGAGACACCCACTCTAAGTAAACTCAATGAGAGGGTGTTCAAAACTCTGTGTCACAGAAGTCATAGCGCGATATGCGCCTCCAGCCTGCCCAATGCCAGTGCGACACGCATGGAATACAGCCTGGGTCAGGATCAACAGGGCCGCCTGCGTCATATCACCCGCGTGACCGACGCCAACGGCAACAGCAAGATCACCTATAAGGACAGCCGCGAACTGATCACCACCCTGAAAGAGTTCGTCAAGGACAAGGACGGCGCCCAACAAACCCTGTGGACCTTCTACGACTACGATCAGCTCAAGCAGATCACCAAGGTCACCGATGCCAAGGGCAACCTGACCGAAGCCGGGTATGACCTGCTGGGTCGCCGTACCGTCCTGAGCAACAAGGACACCGGCAAGACCGAAATGGTCTATGACAACGCCGGTAACCTGATCAAGAAGATCACCGCGAACCTGCGTGAACAGAGTAAGGCGATCAACTATGCCTATTACTTCAACCGCCTGACCAACATCAGCTACCCGAACTATCCGGGCAACAACGTCACCTATATATGGTGACGCCGGTGCAGCGGATAACCGTGCCGGTCGCGTGATCAAGGTCAAGCACCAGCACGGCTCGAAAGAGCGCTGGTATGGCAAACTGGGTGAAACCCTGAAAGAGACCCAGATCATCGACTCGTTCAACGCGGTGGAAACCTTCACCACGCAGTATGCCTACGACAGCTGGGGCCGGTTACATCAACTGACCTATCCGGACGGTGAAGTCCTGACCTACACCTATGATGCCGGTGGTAACGTCAACCACGCCGAAGGCGTCAAACAACAGGATCGCTTCGTCTACCTGAAACGACTGGACTACGACAAATTCGGTCAACGCGTCTTCCTGGAACTGGGTAATGGTGTCACGACCAACTACCAGTACGACGCCAAAACCCGTCGCCTGGCTGTGCTCAAGACACAGAGCAAACTCAACCAGTTGCAGAACCTCACCTATGCCTATGACAAGGTGGGGAATATGACGCACAGGGATGTGCTAATGTCGCGGGAGGCAGGATGCCGGGAGCGACCCTCACGCTGGACAACAACGTGCCTGTCCCGAGCAGCCCCAGCGCCCTGGGCGGCCCGGTCAAACAGACCTTTGGTTATGACGAACTGTATCGCCTGACCACCGCCAACGGTGACTATGAATACAGCAGCGGCAAACACTTCCGCTACACGCTGAACATGCAGTACGACAATATTCATAACATCGTCCGCAAGGAACAGACCAGCACCAATGAAAGTGCCGGTAAAGTACAGACAAGAACCGAAGGCACCTACAGCTGGGATTATGCCTATGACGGCAAACAGCCCCATGCCCCGACCCACATTGGTGAACGCACCTTCAGCTATGACGCCAACGGCAACCAGACCGGCTGGACCCATGACAATAAAGGTGCCCGTCGTGCCATCGAATGGGATGATGAGAATCGGATCATGGTCGTGAAGGATGCCGGCAGCACCCTGGACTTTGTGTATGACGAAAGCGGTACCCGACTGGTCAAACGCGGCCAATACGGCAAGACCGTCTACGTCAACAAGTTCTACGTGGTGACCAACGGCTCCACCGTGAGCAAGCATATCTATGCCGGCACCACTCGTCTGGCCACCCAACTGGTGACCGGCGAACAGGCCGACAAGGTCCGCACCGGTGGCGGACAGACCACGACCTATAGCACGACAACTGCAACCACGACATCAACCGGTGGCACTGCAACTGTAGACACGGGTACAACCACCGCCTCAAGCACCACAGGGCAGGGCAGTGCCACGGTGGATACACAAGCCACAACAACAGCAACGGCTGATGTCGCTACACAGACCGGCAATGGCAAGGAT
>Ga0224511_10000415_pt1 | contig 19995 bp, 3 predicted proteins | sample SF_May12_sed_USG_2_FD_169988 | JGI IMG/M metagenome (GOLD analysis project Ga0224511, IMG submission 169988) | Sediment microbial communities from San Francisco Bay, California, United States - SF_May12_sed_USGS_8_1 | ecosystem: Environmental > Aquatic > Marine > Sediment | place: USA...
CTCTAATAACTATATAGTCAGGAAGACCCCATGGGTAATCCCTTTAAGAAGCAATTTGTTTTTAAAAGAACGTCGTGAGCAGTTTTGATGTAGGCACACCATTATGTGGATAAGCACAAGTCACTGCAAACCCACCGACAATAAAATCACTACAAAAAGGACATTCAGTTGACTAAAAGAGAACAAACTACTTAAGATGTTCATTTTTTTTAAATGAATCAGGTTTTAACTATAGTATCAAACAGTAAACACAACATTAAAAAAGTATTTAAAAGTCAAAGCTCTCAACGTACAAAGAAGCTTCTGTGAAATTCCAGTATAATTTCAAGGATCAAGATTGTCTATGTATTAATGTAAAGAGAAAAAGGGAGACCAGAAAAAGCGAAAGAGTTTACAATAAAATACACAACATAAGTGTTAAAATCTGTAGCGAAGATGGTTGGTTGATTGGAAAGTTAAATACTTGATTTAACTCCGCTTTTCAACATTGTTAGGTCATTTTACAGCGGTTAGTCCACTAATCAGCGTTCCAATGTTCACTACTTTACTTCGCAAGTGACTCACTGCTTCCTTGTATGAGCCTGCTGTAAACGAAAACTGTACCAGACTTAACTCAATAATTATCTAGTATAAATCACCATGAACATTGGGACTCGAGCCCCAGAAACTCAAATTACGAGTCCGATTCTATAACCTTTCTGCAGCTATGGAAATAATAATGTAATTGTGCAATGGATATGTCATACAAGAACTCCACTGGATAAACAAGGAACTAAACACAAGCAGACATGTTATAGACAATCTAACATGCGCTGATGCACTTGGTGCTGACGACAGTGATAGTTATTAAAATAAGAAAACTTTTATCACAAATAAAACATTAATTTATAAGCTACCTATGTATGTTATCATTGGATTGAATTATTTGTATAAAATAACATATATGAGACAAGTTCTTCAATACACACCAAGATCCACATGTTGTTTAGCAAAATGAGCCAAATATGGACTTAATCGATGACTTAAAACCTCAATATTTTTAATGTGAACTAGTATACGCCATAAATAAACTCTCAAAAGAAGATGTAGATTGGAATATTTACTGATTTTTCATGAGAGCTCAAACCTTTAAATGGCTTTTTCTCAAAACTTTAAAAAGTTCTGATAGCCCCTTCTGGCGTTCAGCAGTCGATCATCTGTGGTATCGCAGCATTAAAGGCGCTAACTTTGTTCATTGCCATCCTGATTATTTGTCACAAAACTGACAAAAATCACAAATATAGAAAAACACAACAAAAACTTAAATGTTTTAAATTGTAACTTATCTTAAGAATCGATTCTCATTTTATGTATGTGAACTTTTTATGAAAGTTTGTATTAGGCAAAAAAAGGTTGTTTGTTTCCACTGACATCTCCAAGCAAAAAAGGTACAATAGGTCGGCACAACTTTTTTGTCCAAATATCTGGAAAATATTGAGTCAAAATAAATGGATTCATTCAGTTGTGTTAGTGCCATATTATCCACTGAATAAGAAATATGTATCAAGGTGTTCGAAAACAGGTTTTGTTAACTATCTTTTGTTTTTCTAAAAAAGTCCTGCGTGGCTTTAAAATGTTCTGCGTAACATAGATTTACGTCAGACAAAATGTCCAGCGTAATCCAAACTGTTTTCGCATGCACTGAAATCTAGGAGTAGAATTAAGATCAAGCTAATTTATTTAGAATTTTAGCTTTGAGCGGTTTTCGATCCCGTGCTTAGTTACCTCAAATATTAGAATATAAATATTATTTACTTTCAGACTTATGGCTGAGCTCACGGTAAAAGTCATCGAAACTTCATTGGAAAAAAATCGACAGAAGGATCAATTTGACACTTTTATAGCACTTGTTAAGTATGTTTCGTCTTGGGAAATGGTTCGTGGAGTGACTGGTAATGAGGCTGACTTTATACGCAAAACTGCAACAGTCGAACAATTGTTTCAACTTTTTGAAGAAATTGCTACAAAAGTCAAAGACAACAGTGTACCTTTATATTTTATTTCTAAGTTAAATACTATTGTCAATGAAACTAACACTCAGCTAATGTTGAAATTTATTGGACTGAGCGACAGCGATATTGGATGTTTTCCAAACATGTTGAAATATTTAGAAGAACAAACAAAGCGTTGTCAAACAACGGAAGACGTGTTACGGGAATGTAATGAAAGGCAACATCGCCAAATAGTTGATTATCTGGAGGTTATGGCCCGGGTTGAGGTTATAAAAGATAAATTGTTAAATAAACAAGTAACATTAATTCAATGTCGTACTCCGCGTTTGTTATGGGAAGACTTAAGCAATTTTCAAAATGGGTGCGTTGCAATCCAAGATGTTATTCATTCAGCTGTTTTCTGGAATGTTGCAAATGATGTAAATGCTAGTTTACATTGTCAAAGTAGTATTGAATTGATTGAATGTTTAAACCATAGTGGATTAGGAAAATATATTGAAACATGGACTAATCTGACATTAAAGAAACAAGAGTCGATGGATAAAGTCAACAAAATGTTCGCAGGAGTGACCATTTCTTCAATTGAAAAAGAATTGGACGCTTATGAAAGAGTATCTAAAACATATATTGAGGGCACGACACGTCGAACATTAATTCTTTTATTTGATTTCAACAGTTTACAAAATCGTGTTAAAACATTACTGAAGATTTTTTCAAAATTTGAACTAGACGTTGACAAGAACAAAAACGCATGGGAAGCATTGTGCTCATTCGAAGGAAGTTTTGAAAATGATTTCGGTAATAAACCATTTGAATATGTAGAACTAATCATGAATAAGACAGTTGAATTAACAGGCAATATACAAGACATCACCCTTCAAATTTTGAGTAGAATTGCAGATTCACCGTCGTTACTTGACTTTCTTAAAGAAATTAAACACGAAGATGCCAGGAATCTGATAGATGCTGTGGAAGACATTTCAGAGTCACACGTTCAAGTTGGTACCGTATCAGCATTTATTGAAGCTAATGCATTTGTACAAAAGATTTTTGATTCAAGAAAAAATAACGATGTGTTTTTCCAGTTCTTGCAATCCGTTAATGAGTGTGTTAAAGAGCATAAATCCAATGTTTTGAATTTACCAGTGAAAATTCAGGACTGTGCGCTGAATTTACATAACCTGAAATCTCTATATAACAATGTTGCCAATCGTGGCCAGCATACCAAGGAAATCGTACAAAGCATTTTACAGAAGGGAACTTTAAAACTATCTTTAGATGACCTCAAGTCAACGATAGTTTTTATTGTGACATATGAAGAAAATAATAAAAACATTTTGAACGAACCTACTGTTATAGATATGAGAAGCAGGGCACTTCTTTTGCTAAATTCTGATAAAGAAAGTCAACAGAGGAACAGAGTCGAGTTTCAAGAATTCGTCAAATTAATTGATTTGTGCCAAAATATTAGAGACACACTCCAAAGCCTGTATACAGCAGGTCACATAGAATACATAGAAATTAGCGAAACATTAACGGTGACAGGCAATGCGGTTCAGAGCAGATTTGATCAATTAAATAGAATTCTTGGAGATTGGGAACACGATTTAGATAATATCCGCCAAAGGTGGTATCTTATGAATTATCTACAAGGATATCAGATACAAATTATCTATAAATATTTGACGACAGCACCAACAAACCAACTAAAACAAGATGTTACCAATATATTAAAGTTTATACACCCTGAAATGCACCGTGAGATGTTAGAGGAGGAGTGGGGGGAAAGGGAAATTGGACCTGCAAATTTTCTATATCTTTTAAGTGCTGCAATTCACAGAACATACAAAAGGGTCAGTTTGAAACCAATTAAAAACACAAGTTTTACCGACGAAAAACAGGAGCAGGTAATTGTGCATGAAGGAAAGATCTTCCTGACTGTTCTGAATGGCAACAATGACTTAGTGCTACGGACTATTCTTGCTCTATACCAAGGAACGTATGAAGAATTACCAAAAGCTTATCAGCTTTTAATTTGTACAAGGCACACAACATGGAATGAACTTGATCTTCATCTTTCAAGATGTCAAGGTGCAAAAGAGTTCTATAAAATTACACCTTTGTTCTGTTTGGCCAACATTGAGTTGTTAGGTAATGATGTACAATTTAAACTGGCTAAGAAACTACGAGACTTTAAAACTGGACAAAACTTTAGACTTGCACTCATCTGTAAAGGATCATCAGGCAATCCTTTTGGAGATTTACTGTCGTCGTGTGTTTCCTCGGCTAATCCAGTGTCGGAGCACACAATAGCTACACTTTTTCAGACTGTTTGTCCAAACGTAAAAGCAATCACATCTGAAGTTGCAGGTCTTGGAAAATCATCTAAGATATCTTCAATTGCATCTGAGCTAGGCAAAAGTACCAAAGTACTTCATGTAAGCGGTGTTTTAGATAACAGTTCATTAATACACGATCTCAACCGCCTAGACATCAAAGCATACAATTTGTTGCATATAGATATAGGCGAAGTTGATCATCCACACGATTTAGACATGTTTCTGTTTCAATTGATTGTTTTGAGAATTGTTTCGAATAGACAACAGTCATTTTGGCTACCAACACAGAGTGTGTGTATTGAAATTGGCAATTCTGTTAATAATAAACTAAGTGGTTCAATGCTTATAACAACTAAATTTTTTCGAGAGCATCTTTCATGGAAGGACTTCGACGATTTCGTTGTCAGTTGTGAAATGAACAGCCCGATACAGATCGTGTGTAACTATCTGAACTTATTAGAATCAAAGTCATTAGATACAACAGAAATACTTCTTAGAGGAAAAAACAAAGCACGTCCATTAGAAAACCACAAATGCAGAAAGTTATTAAAAAGGTTTCTTTCCAAGCAACAGCATATGTCTTTTTCTAACGTCAACATATTCCTTAATGTTCTTGCTGACCAACTGAAAAAATTTACGCGTAGTGCGTATTTCAAAGTGTCTCATGTATCCGATATGGTTGACGCTGGTACAACTCCTGACATTCGAAGTTGTCTTGTTACAGCTATGGTCGAGGTTGCACAGGATTTTGCTACTAGATCTGTCAGCACCTATTATCAAGAAAACGATACGGGCAAAGCTACAATAACTAATGTTTGCCAAACAAATAAAATGATACGATGGGAGGATAGCAATCATTTAATTTATGTATTTCACAACCAAGACATACAGACTTTGTCAGTATTATACAGAAAACTTTCCAAAGTACCTAAAAGTATGCAACAGTTGTTCCAAAATCAACTTAAAAGAAAAATGGTTGATTACACAAGTTTAAATCAAGGAGAGCTTCAAGCAATATTACAAAAGATATCCAGATCCCAAAAAGAAGAATTAAAAGAAGCAAAAGGTATGCCATATGATTATGTATTGACACCGGATAATCTGTTAAAAATGGTGCTTATTTTATTGCGCATTTCCGCAAATGTTCCTGTTGTGGTTATGGGGGAAACAGGGTGTGGCAAAACATCTTTGATAAGATACCTGTCAACCGTATGTCAGATAGATTTCATTGTATATAACATACATTCTGGAATATCAAAAGATGAAATAGTTAACAAAATCCTTCATGAAAACAAAGAATCTTTAAGGAAAGGTGAATGCCAGAGATGGCTTTTTCTGGACGAATTTAATACATCAGAGTGTATTGGTTTAATAGGTGACATTATATGTCACCACGTTTGTAATGGCGTACACCTAGCACCGAATTTAATCATCATAGGGGCCTGTAATCCATACAGACCCCGTTCACAAGAATCAATCCAAACAAATGGTCTGCCAGGCAAGGTTAAAACAGACGAATTGTCAAAACTCGTTTATAGAGTGTTTCCACTACCCGAGATGGTTGTGGACTACGTTTGGGACTTCGGTTTTTTGACAGACATGGACGAACTTAAGTATATAGAACGAATGACGGAAACAGTGTTTCCGAAACGTCAAGAGATGCATCTTCTGTTGAGAGATCTGATATTTGCATCAAATAGGTTTGTTCGCCAAAACAAGAGTGTGTATTCTGTGAGCCTCAGAGATGTTGACAGATGCAAATTAATGATAAAATGGTTTGCCAAGAACTGGACATTTTCCTCAGGTGAAATTGATAAAGAAAGCATACATGGAAGCATACTTCTGGCTTTGTCAGTCTGTTACCAGAGTAGATTTGATGATAAAAAAATACGGGCAAATTACTGGTCAGTACTAGTTCAAGTTTACCTGAAATATGGTATGACGAAGACTGCAGTTCACATGCAAACTTTTGTCGAAGAAGAACAAGAAGCTTTCTTGCACTGCATGGAACTTCCCCCAGGAACAGCAAAAAATGCTGCTCTTCGAGAAAATGTTTTTCTTATAACAGTCTGCATTCTAAATAAAATACCAATATTTGTCGTTGGAAAACCGGGATGCAGCAAGTCATTGGCAATGCAGGTGATCAAAAGCAGTCTAAGAGGAAAGGACTCAAAAAACAAAATATTTCAAAAATATCCACAACTTTATTGTGTATCATTTCAAGGCTCTGAATCATCTACTTCAGATGGAATATTAAAGGTGTTTGATAAAGCTGAACAGTATCAGACAAAAAATTCAAAAGACGACGTTCTGGCTGTTGTTATCTTAGACGAAATTGGGTTAGCTGAAGTGTCTAGGTCCAATCCATTAAAAGTTCTACATAATTTATTGGAGCCAGGTGGTAGAAGCAGCCCGAATGTCGCCGTAGTAGGAATATCAAATTGGTCTTTGGACGCTTCAAAAATGAACATGGGCATTCAAATGTCCCGACCGGACATGGACGAAGTTGAATTGCTTGAAACAGCACGTTCAATAAGCAAGTCATATATTGAAGACAGTCTGGGAACAAATGTAATGGGTGGCTCTGTAACGCTTGTAGACCTGTTGCCTGACTTAAAAGCAATTACAAATTCTTATTGTAGATATACAAAAAGCCTTCAGTTTCAGCATTTCCATGGATTGAGAGACTTTTATGCTCTTGTCAAGTTTATAGCAAAAGGATATGTAGAAAATCCAAAATGTTCACGATCGGAATTGATCATAAAAGGAATTGAAAGGAATTTTGGAGGACTAAGAAGTGGAAAGCTAAGCTTCATGACACATTTTAATGTAGTAAGCCACGCGCCTATAAATAGAAATTGTGTTGCTGAAAATATCAAAGCTAATATTCAAGACAAGCAAGCCAGGCATCTCATGATAATCACTAAAGGCGAATCTGTACTTGGATTTTTAGAGAAGACGATAAACGAGTGTGGGTATAAACAAAAAGATGTTATTTTTGGTAGTCAATTTGAAGAGGATTTAACAGAAGATTATTATTATAGAATTCTAAGCAGAGTCATACTCTGTATGGAACAAGGTTTCGTGTTAATATTGAAAGATCTTGACAGCATTTACGGAAGCTTATATGACATGCTTAATCAAAACTACACCAGAATAGGTAAATCAAACAACTGTAGGGTGGCTCTTGGTCCATACAGCAATCCTTTTTGCAGTGTATCGGAGGATTTTCGGTGCATCGTTCTTGTTGATTTTGAAAAGGTACAATCACTTGATCCACCTTTTTTAAATAGATTTGAAAAACAAGTTATATCGGTTATAGATACAATGCCACAATCGGAATTGGATGTGATGCTTCAACTTCGAAGTCTTGTCGAGAAAATGTCAGAAATAGAAAGTACACAATTTTCAATTCAAGATGTGTTTCCGTACTGCAACGATGAATTTCTGGCCTCACTTGTTATGATAAGCCCAAAAGAATTAGATTGTGAGGAAAAACTTGCGTTTTGTGAAACAAAACTGTTATGGTTTATTAAACCTGACTCCCTTATCCGACTTCACAGGGCAGTTGATGAAAATATTCGCAAGAAATGTTCAGACCTACAAAACAAATACTGTAATCTTCCTATTCACAAGGGGTTAAAACATTTCATTATCTATCAGAAAGCATCTTCATTATTAAAGATGGCATTTGTCTACACAAACAGCAATATACATACGGGATTAGAATCGGAGTTAGAAGGATTCAATGTGCAAATAGAAAAGATAGGTTCATTCAAATCTGAAAAGAAGCTTTCCTCAAACCTAGATATGTTTTGGAAAAACAAAGACGTTGATATACTGATCGTTCAGTGCCATGCTCTTAATGACGGACATCATATATTGCTAACAAAAACTTTAATTGAAAGGTCGAAAAATAACGCAAAAAAAGCCAAGGCTGATGTTTGTAAGAAACATGTGATTTTCATTATTCACCTCAGTAGTGGGCATAGCCCTGAGCTTTGTTTAGAGCAAATAAACTATTTGTCGTGTTGGGAACTAGTTACAATGGAACGATTAGAAACCCCTCCTGTAATGCTGGAACAGATATGTAGGTGTAACTTGCAAGAAACCGTGCGCGGAATGATGCCTTTACGCAATATTATCGTAAACAGTTTACCTTGGGCATTTTCGAGGATCAAATACGGACAGCGAGGAAGAAACATAAGAAGTATAGAAAACGTGATCGAGAAGATTGAATCGGACACGACTCTTTTAGATGAACTTGAAAGTTTAATAATTCATGTTATTGAAAAAGAAACTAGGGGAGATGCAAATACAAAATGGTGGATAGATATTGCTTGTGACTTCAATGCAATAGCTTCAACTGTGTATTTTACACAGGCGCTGCACAATCATATTCTAAAAACAGTTCGTAATCCTTTGGCAAAAATCATTTTCCAGCTAGAAAACCATGGAGCATTGTTTTCATTTAGTATATCAGATGCTTTGACAAATGATCGTCGGGAATGCTGGAAAAACTTTTTCCATAATGAAGAACTGTTTCAGCTTGATGACATTCCGCAACCATCGGGACCAGAATGTTTTTATTGTTCAACACCAGGCTTAAACTTAAAACTGCCATTTGTGTATGTCATATTCGGCAATGTGCAAACTTGCTTTGATTCTTTTAAAATGGCGATTGCGAAAGTTAAATTTCAGAGTGAAAAGAGCAGTGTTGATGAATTAGATGAGTCTGTTTTAAATGAGATGCTTCATGAGCAAATGGAAATCATGATTCGCAATGTAAAAATGCCAAGAATGTATGCGTTACTAAACGAACACGCAATCAATGATTATATGGACGATTTTTGCAATCTTTTCTCACATGCATTGAGTTCTCAACTACCGGACGATTCACGAATTGAATACACAAAATGGGCTGTACGGAATTTTACGGAAATCCCTAAAACGCATTCACAAAATTTTGAAAACGACGTTTTCTTTTTGCATTGTTGTGTTTGGTTGCATAATGATTTACTGATTGACACTCTGCATTTGTTTAAAACGTATGAGATCGTTTGTCGAATGAATGGCATAGACAAAGGCTTTGACTATTTTGAAAAACATTTTGTTTCCAAATGCAAATCGCCAAAACTTGCAGCCAGCGCGGGAGAATCCATTGAATTAGAGAATGAAGAAGGCGATCACAGACCAGAAAAAAATCATGTCGACCTCGTTGGTGGCAAAGTTTTATCAACGAGACAAGAGGCAGAAGAAAAGATCGGCACATCGTGTGTGAGCACTGAAAACACTGAGCGCGAAGCTCCGAGTGAATTCAACCAAACAAGGGCAATTGACCAGTTTACCTCTTTTGTTAAATTTATGTGCTCGGAATTGATTCAGTGTGAGGAAGCATCTAAAATGTTTCAGACACCATTGCAATGGCAGATGCTAGCGAAACGAATTTTTCTAAGTGCAGAAAATATTTCAGTAGTAAGTAAGGAATACCAGTCGCTTAAAATAATAAACGAAATACTAACAACGTTAGTCATTCCATTTGAGCTGAGGGACAATCTGCGTAGTGTATTCCTTGCTTTGAAGCATGAAAACAACATTGACTCTGACTGTGTGCAAAATGCAATAATTGGAATGATAAGTTGCAAATCTGACGCCAGCTTCCTGCTTAACGCATGTGAATCGGTGAGACAATATTTATATAGTTGCCTTACATTGGACCCTTTAACTCTTGCGCATAAACTCCCGTGTTCAATTGTGAAAACGAAACCTGAATTTGAACAGTGCATTCAGCGTTGGTATTTACCTTTTAAAGATGGAATAACAATTGCGATTGAGGAAAATGATCAAATTTTCCAGGAACTTCTTTTAAAAGACGATCATAAAATTGAAAGTGAAAGTTTGTTTGGAATAATAAACGACGTTGTAAAAACTCTAAGTGAGAAAAGAAAAGACAGTTTATTTATTTTAATGCTTATTGATATTTTCTTTGAAGTTATGTCAGTCAACCAACATTTTCTTGGAAGTGATGATATAAGGAATTGTTTACTTGCTTGTGGAACAATTCTTCAAAAACAGAACGACGAAAACTGGGACATAAGGCTTATAGTTGCGATTGCGTTTTTAAAAAAGTTTTTTATGTTCGACACGGACATTTACGCTGACAATGACTTATTAGAGACATGGGATGCAGTTCTATATGGATTGAAGCAGACGGTTTTTTATGAGCCAATGATAATGATGTCTGTACGAATGTTTGGTGGACAAACGGTTATATCTGAAGTAAAACAAAACTGCAGCCAACGGGCAGAAAGGGTACGCTCTTTGAAAGAAATAACATGGACAAAAGGTTATGAGTTGACCTGTTTAGAAAACAACCCGTTTTTTATCCTTCTAAAAACTCAATTAATAAGGTCTTTACCAGAGGCAGCAGTAGGAAACGTTAAAGATAAACAACATTTTAATGAAATTATAAAAGCCTATATCAACAACGTAAAAACGTCTCTAGGTAACAAATCGGTGCCTATCTATGTTACAGCGTTAGCAATAACAAATTTTTATTTATGCAGGAATTGTACATCTGATGCAAATATGGACATGTACGCTTCTGAATTGATTGCAATAACTTCATGTTTCACGCAGCAGCAACAAGAATTCATTAAATGCATTGTTGGTAAGAAAGATTTTGCATTGCCAAGCTATGTTATTAACACTACAACAGATGTTGAAGTATACATGATGAACTTTGTTTTAGTAACACTGCACGCTTGTTCGTTGTGTGAAATGGACACATCGCGTTTGACGGCAAGTTTCTTGGATGCTTCGGTCCTACAAACCGTATATTCCGACGGTATAAATTTAAACCATTCGGTGAAAAAAAACATAGATATCTGGGAATGTGATTGTGGTCAAACTGTGTATATTGACAAAGAAAAATCACAAACGAAAATGTGTTTCGTTTGTGGGTTTGACTTTGACAACGACACTCGTTTAAAACAGGTCGACACTATCGCCTCTCAATATGCAAAAAAAGTTGAGGGTGTGTGGTCTCAGAATGTTTTAGAATTAGCGCGACAAAGAGGAATAACCCCTTTAACGTGTGCCATTATTCAGTTTTTTACATTTGGAAGCGTTAGAGGTTCATTTAGTTGCGGGTTCCAAAATGAAGAGCAGCTCAAACGCGTTCTAGATTGTGAAGATCCAATAACACTTCTAGACAAAAAAGTAACGTCAACTTGGAGAAAACTAAAACGGTTTACAAACTTTAATGATGTTTTTCTTGGAATATATTTATTAACAATTTTTAAAGAAGCCATTGAAAGCAAATTTAATTGTCAGAATCCTGATGCACAGTTAGAAATAATTGTCAAAAAAATAGAGGGAAAAAAACACAAGACTGTACACAAAGTCATTCGTGACTGCGATAAAGTTTACGGCTTTTCTCAAAGCTCGGTAGAACTTAAAGTTAAAGAATCACATAAACTCGATGGAAATCAGATTGAAAGACTGTTTCGACTAACCTCAGTAGCAGAGAAAGATGAGTTTATTTCAAAACTTTACCACACTTCCAGTAAAAGGTTTTCTTTTTTATTATTAGTTGTTGAAAACGAAAAACTTTTATATTTGCCCCAGTACATTTTCGTAATTATACAATGGCATTCAACAACGATGATGTTAATTAATTTTAAACACAATCGCCAGTCATGCATGAGATTAACGGCTGGAAAGTTCCTGGACAACATCAAAGATAAATCACTTCAAGCCTTTAGCAAAACAAGGTTTGAATCATTCGCCATTGCAATGACAACGGTGAACGAGACTTTGAAGAATTTTGGAATGGATGTTGAAACAATTACAAACGATACGGTGTTACACGATTGCCTTCTTATCGACACAAATTCATATGTCTACAAGATCCTTCACAAACTTGTTAATATACAGAACAGCTTTATTGTGGAGTCAATGCGAATGTCGATGTTCTGCAGAAATCTCCAGTTTTTATGCAGTACAGAGGGCGTTTCAAACGTGCCTAGAGTGTCAGTTGTCGATGTTAAGTCAGTGGTAAATACTAATGAAAGAAACGATTTTGACGACGTAGATCTTACAGGCGATCTTGTAAATTTGTCTGAATCTTGGTTTGATATAGTTGTTGAAGAATCAACTAGCAATCTCGAATACGGCTGTGGCTTTGATATTCAATACAATTTTGACAGAATAGAAAGACGATTAGCAGAACCCTTATTGTTTAGGAAATCGATTATCGAACTTGATTTTAACCGCCTTCCACACATTGTTTTTGTTGACGAATTGTACGCAACATTTTTTTCGCTGGTAAATGATGTGTGTGATGCTTGTCCACAAGAGCAAATTACAAAAGAAGTGGAAACGGCTATTCGAGAAAATATATCTAATAATAAAAGCTTGGCGACAGAGTTATTAAATGAACTGGATGTGCTTATGACCGCCATGAAGAGAACGCGTATTGATCCTAGTACACTGTTATACACATACATTGAACAACGACGTCATACCACGGGGAAATATTTTCCTTTAGAACATTTGAGGTCGGTGAAACATACATTAAAGGTACGTCATATAGTAAGTTTTCACGAACTGTTAGAAGAAATGGTTTCAGATATACTGTTGCTTGAGATAAATTCCCCAAAACACCAAGATGGAATTGATGCAAAACTTGACAAGCGCATCATACATTCATGCATACCCAACGCCAAGTTCGGAGAGGTTTGTCTCAAAGCTTTGAAACGTTTTCATTTTCGTTGCATTCAAATGGGAAATATGGATGTCAACCAATCTATTGCTTCCCACTTGGCGCACGAGTCGTTTTGGCCAGCGAAGGTGTGCTCAAATGGAACACTGAACATTGATGGCAAGAAGATAGAGGTATCAGAACTATTCCCGGAAGAAGTACATGTTGCCGATATCGGATCGCTGGTGGCCATAATAACTGAAGTAAGTTCTGTCTGTAATTTATTGTTTCCATTGGTTTTAATACTACCTAATTAATATATGATATTTCGTAGTATCCAGTGAACTCGACAGTTCCGGGTCAGTAGCGAAATTAACGACGCGTGTTTCTTTGAAACGAAAGTTTGGAGAAACAAATCTGCATTAATTGTTCAACAAATTATCACTCTTCACTATGATAAAATTCAATAATTCTTTTAATTTGAAAAACACAGTATTTAGAGTATCCAACTGCATGCTGTACATTTGACAGTTGCGGGTCACACTCGACAGTTGCGGGTCACGTGACAAGTGTTTATTTTCTGTTATCAGATGTCATCTAAACAACGTTATAATCAAACAAAATAGTTTTTATTTTAATAACAAAACATTTTTTACACTCTTCTTCTTCAAAATAATACTTTATTATGTAAAATAACTAACTAAACCATAACGCATTCAATTATCTACTGAATATAAAACAAAACAAAGAAATAAAGAAATGCAAAATAAAAAGGTTTTAAACTACTTTATTTTGTACTTTTTGACACAATACCACACCACATTATAAACAAACTTTATAAATGATGTTCTATCAAAATCGTTTTTCCCAAACATCCATACTTTTAGGGAAGTCCCAACGGCTGACCCGGAACTGTCGTACCTGAACAAGGTGAAATTATCAGCAAGTGTGTCATTAAAATGTTGCAAAAGTTCAAACATATTTTCTTAATCTTAGTCAGTGCTAAGTTATCTACAAATGTGTATGTAATTAATACACGTTTTGCTTAAATTTTTGCTTCAAATTGAAGTTTTAGCATTGACGTGTAAATAATTTGCTGGTACTTTCACTTTCCGATGAAGCGGTGCAATCAAGCATGTTGTGATCAAGACTTCAATTAATCAAGTTTCTACAGCCAACATCACATTTCAAGCCGCTAAGAGATCAGAAAATATGACTGGATAATTAAAATATCGAAATACTAAATCATTCGGGAAAAACAAATATCTTTTTCTAAAGTTGACCCGGAACTGTCGATGACCCGAAACTGTCGAGTTCACTGTAACCTTTTAATTGAAAATTCTGAAATGCGTATAATCGGAAAGGTATTATGTTTTTTGAAATTCTAAAAATCTAAATGCTTTCCCATTGTCACCTTTTTAAGGAATTGTTATTATAACAACAAACGCCAGACCAAATGGGGAAAATGTCCTGTATTGTTTTATTAAGACAAGTGACTTAATAATAGAAACTTGTGTCTCAAACCAAAAAAGGAATGCTTAAAACCATATTTCTTCATGACTGCGTGGGCTTGTTCACTGTTCTATGTAATGTTTGTGAAAAATACCCATAGTGTTAGTTAGTATTACCATATAATACTTAACAAATGTTTTATATCAGAAAGTCAGAGATGCAGATGGACATCCAAAGGCAAGAAACCCAACACCGCAACGCAGTGCTAAGAAAGTACAGCTGAAGCGAAAGTAAATTGCAGAAGAAGGTATTTAAAATTGTATGCTAACACAATATTAAAACATGTTCTATCATATTATTATCAAACTTGCTGACAATGAAGTTGGGCATAATTCCTCGGATAACATTGATTTTCAGCGAAATCTTTTCAGACACTTCTAGATTTTTGCCCTTGATTTCTTGAAAATATATTAAACTAACCGTGTCCGGTCTCGTTTTAAAACTTTGTTTTATTTGACCCTATTCAAACTTGCTAACAAAATAAATGGGCATAATTACTCGGCAAAGTTAGATTTTTAGCCAAACTGCACCACGTTCTTATATGTGACATAAAAAGTGTCTTGTCTTTATATTATCTTTAAACTTTAAGCTAACAATGTTTATGACCATAATTTCTCGGACAAGTTTGTTACCAAATTGCACAAGCATTCCTGTGTTTTGAGCACCCGTGTCCTATGGACATATTTACGATACAATAAAATAGTTATCGTTGTGTCATAGCTAACAAGTGGGGGCATTCGCTACATTCTGTGAGAAATTCTAGTTGTCTTTATTAGTCCCCTACCGGTGTTGACACCGGAGGGGACTATAGGTTTTCCCTCCGTCCGTCAGTCCGTCAGTCAGTCTGTCAGTCTGTCCGCTAAAAATCTGGATTCTTCGATAACTTAAAAACTATTAAAGCTAGGCTTATGAAACTTGGTACTTGAATAGGTAGCAATGTGTACAATATGCACGCGCAAAATTTGGGTTGCTACCTTGAAGGTCAAGGTCACAGCATGACCTTGAAGCAAAATCATGTCAGGCCCATAACTTCATTATTTGAAGTTGGATTTTCAAACTATTTCACAGAAATAATCACCATATCGAGACGACATGTCGCGAGCAAGATTTGGGTCGCTACCTTGAAGGTCAAGGTCACAGCATGACCTTGCAGCAAAATCATGTCCGCCCCATAACTTGGTTATTTAAAGTTTGATTTTAAAACTATTTCACAGAAATGATCACCATATTGAGACGACATGTCTCAAACAACATTAGGGTTGATACATTGAAGGTCAAGGTCACAGCATGACCTTGCAGCAAAATCGTGTCCGGCCCATAACTTTGTTATTTGAAGTTGGATTTTACAAATAACTACTGTATTGCCCGCAATACTATCAAATGATATGTTTATCGTATTTTTTCGACACAACACACAAATTATAGATGCTTTGTCGTTATTTTTACCAGAATTTTACTAAAGTTTAATCACAACTTGGCAGTGAAGTATTCTTCCGTAAATTTGAAAAGCTGCCGGATAAAATCATCTATGCATGTTGAAATATTACAGAAAAAAATACTGTTGAAAACGTGTGGTCCCCAAATTTGATTTAGTTTGTTTTGGTTTCGATGCATAACGTTGAAATGGTAAAATAGCTTGAATACCATCGATACGTTAATTGTCTCGGGGACCGAAAGTTAACGCATTAGACTAAAGTGCTAGAGGTCCCGGGTTCGATTTTCGGTAGTCACAAGATTTTTATGGTTCTTTGTTTTATTGTGTTGTTGCGTTTGTACCTGTTTTATCCAAAATCCATTATTTGGCATTCCTTTAGCAATGCTTTTTCATTCAGTTTACTTAACATACTGCAACGTTTGTAACCGATTATAAGAGTATCAAGATATAAACATAGCATTTTAAAATATATTCTGAAATGCATTTGGTTTCTGTTGTAGCTTTCCAACAGCGGCTTGGTCGGTTTCTGGCGACATCTAACTCATGGGTCGTGTACGACAGTCGCGTGTCTCGTTTAATGCCAATCACAGTTTTGTATAACTGTTAGTAGTGTTGTGGTCAACGGCCACGTATGACTTGAAAAAATCAACAACTAATAACCAAACGTTACATGGAAGTTGTCATAAAACTATTTGGTTATAAGTCCTTGTATATAGTCATGTGTTTCTGGAAGATTGACTATAAAAGCGGTGATGTGTAAATAATATGTGTAAACTCCATTCCGTGTGTTGTATTATTCTATGTGCATTAACTATACATGATTTTCTTATGGGGATGTGTTGAATATATTTCATTGATGTATTCCTTTAAATTTATTTTAATTTGTTTTGTTTTTTTACTCATTTGCTTGTGTAAATAATGTGCTTAATAGCAAATAATCTTATAAGTAAAACGACATGTATATAGGTAAATATGGTTTATATCTTTATTACTTTTTATCGAAAACTAAATAGTCCATGCAAAACTCATGAAAGTATTTATTGTTATATATATTAATAAATTGGACAAGGTCATAGCATGTGGCCATTTTATGCAAATTGTATACTTTTTTAATTTCATATTTTATGTATTTTATTAAGAGATACAACATTGTGATAGTTTGTCTTAATTTTTTATAGAAATGTAATTTTATTATTTTATTGTACATTAATGTCTTGCCTTTATATTTTCTGTATTGTATATATTTATAGTTGCTTCGTATAATCCATTGTGTTGCATATCTATATAACACGTATAAAGTTTGGAAATTACACCAATTCATCAATATCAGTAAAAAATTTAATAATCTTTATGAACGTGCTGCAGTTATTAACGTTGATATATTTTTGCTGTTTGATATTGTATAGTTTAAGCTACACATAATTTTGCTGATTTTTTTCATGCTTTTGTCATATTGCTTTTTTTGTTCAAAATATTATGTGTCATTCTTATACATTTTATCATAAAATGCTTTAGAAAATTTCATAATTATTAAGTATATTTTATTTGAGTTGGTGTTTTGTAGAAATAATGATTTAATTGAAAGGGTGTAAAACGATGTCAATCAAAATAAAACTGTTTAAGTTGATTTAAATACATGGTTTTTGTTACACATGTACTGCATATCATTTATGATGTTTATTATTAAGTCATAACAGATGGGACATGTTGCTATAAAGTACATGGTTTTTTTATTGCACATTATTTATGTTTATTATTAAGGCATAACAGATGGGTCATGTTGCTATAAAGTACATGGGTTTTTTATTGCACATTACTTATGTTTATTATTAAGGCATTACAGACGGGACATGTTGCTATAAAGTACATGGTTTTTATTGCACATTATTTATGATAATTATTAAGGCATAACAGATGGGACATGTTTCTTTAAAGAACATGGTGTTTGTTATTGCATGTTATTTATGTTTATTATTAAAGCATAACAGATGGGACATGTTGCTATTAAGTACATGGTGTTTGTTATTGCACATTATTTATATTTATTATTAAGGCATAACAGATGGGACATGTGGCTATAAAGTACATGGTGTTTGTTATTGCACATATTTATTTTAAGTTTATTATTAAGGCATAACAGATGGGACATGTTGCTATAAAGTACATGGTGTTTGTTATTGCACATTATTTATATTTATTATTAAGGCATACAGATGGGACATGTGGCTATAAAGTACATGGTGTTTGTTATTGCACATATTTATTTTAAGTTTATTATTTAGGCATAACAGATGGTACATGTTGCTATAAAGTACATGGTGTTTGTTATTGCACATTCGTATTTATGTTTATTATTTGGAAGATTGTACATTGAATGCAGTGATGTGTTAACATTTTTAAGCTGGTTTATTAGTAATACAAGTATAATATCATTATGTATTGTGTAATACTTTATAATTGCTTATTTATGTAAAATTTGTAAACTTTTTTCTTTGTTTTGAATCATTTCATGTGAATTAATTGTACATGTTTTATTCGGATGTGTTGGATATATGTTATTAACTTATTCCTTTAAATGTAATTTAAATTGTTCTGTTTTTCACTCATTTGCTTGTGTAAATAATGTGCTTTATAACTAAAATATTCCTATAATAATGTAAAACGACAGTTATAAATGTATTTAAATTGGTTTATATCTTTGTATTTTATTGAATGAAACAACATCGTGTTTGTTTTTCTACATTTTTCGAAGTGTAAATTAGTTATTTTTTTGTATAATAATGTATATTTTACAATATTGCTTATATCAATTAAGAATTTATGCTTTGTACAATCCATTTTGTTGTATATTTTTATGTAATACGTATGAAGTTTGGACATTTCATCAATTCATCAAGATAAGTAAAATAATTTTAATAAACGGGCTGCAGTTATAGACGTTCAAAAATGGTTGCTGTTGAATATTGTTTATTTTAAGGTACACATAATTTTTGTTGAATTTGTATGCTTCTGTCTTGTTGTTCATTTTGTTCGAATGATTTTTTGTCATTCTTATACATTATATCGCAAAATGTTTAAGGCAATTTCATAATAATTGAGTAATTTTATTTGATTTGATGTTTGGTAGAGATAATGTTTTATGTGATAGGGGAAAAAACTATATCAATAATTTATTTTTAGGAACATGGTGTTTGTTATTGCACATTATTTATGTTTATTGTTAATGCATAACAGATGGGACATGTTGCTATAAAGTAAATGGTGTGTGTAATTGCATATTAATTAGTATATGTTATTGCACTTTATTTTTATTTATTATCACGGCATAACAGATGGTATATGTTGCTATACGGAACATGGTGTTTTTATTGCACATTATTTATGTTTATTATTAAGGCATAACAGATGGGACATGTTGCTATAAAGTACATGGTGTTTGTTATTGCACATTATCTATAATTATATACTATTAGGGCATAACAGATGAGATACATGTATGTTGCTATAAAGTACATGGTGTTTGTTATTGCACATTATTACATTTATTATTAATGCATAACAGATGGGACATGTTGCTATATAGTACATGGTGTTTGTTTTTGTACATTATTTATATATTTATTATTTAGGCATAACAGATGGGACATGTTGCTATAAAGTACATAGTATTTGTTATTGCACTTTATTTATGTTTATTATTACGGCATAACAGATGGGTCAAGTTGCTATAAAGTACATGGTGTTTGTTATTGCACTTTATCTATAATTATATATTATTAGGGCATAACAGATGGGACATGTTGCTATATAGAACATGGTGTTTGGTATTGCACATTATTTATATATTTATGTTTACGGCATAACAGATGGGACATGTTGTTATAAAGTACATGGTGTTTGTTATTACAATTATTCATATTTATTATTAAGGCATAACAGATGGGACATGTTACTATAAAGTACATGGTGTTTGTTATTACAATTATTCATATTTATTATTAAGGCATAACAGAT
>Ga0224511_10000416_pt1 | contig 19979 bp, 21 predicted proteins | sample SF_May12_sed_USG_2_FD_169988 | JGI IMG/M metagenome (GOLD analysis project Ga0224511, IMG submission 169988) | Sediment microbial communities from San Francisco Bay, California, United States - SF_May12_sed_USGS_8_1 | ecosystem: Environmental > Aquatic > Marine > Sediment | place: USA...
CTGCCATCACAGATTCACATTGACGCACGGGTCAATTCGGAGTTTTATAGTCCCTGTCCAATAGTAGCCCGACTGATTAGATTAGACTATGCATGCCGAGTGTCAGAGGTGCGATCAAGTAGTCAGGGTCTCATCTATGTGGGTGACTTGACCGATTCAAACTTCAGTCTTGTGATGGGGGAACTATGCTTAGCGGATTATTGGCCCTTAAAGGTCGAGCCTCGAACTATAATTTATAGGAAGATGCCAATGTGACAGCTAGGTTGAATGAAATACACTAGAACTACGGTCAATGGCCAGTTAAATCAGTTAAACCTGCTCGTACTACTCACCTCTGTCTGTAGGATTTAGAGAAATAAACCCCATTTCCTGTCATATCGAGAGTCTCTAGAAGGGGTAAGGATGATAAACCGGTCAGCGATTGGATCTGGTTCAGGGAGATGGTCAGGTGACGCAGCTGAGGCATGCTGGGAAGATCTTTAAATGATGATATATAGTTCTTAGATAGGTTTATGCTTACACATCTGAAATGGAAGATCTATGTGTTTGTCATATGAACTATTTGTAAAAAAACTGTGAGCTGTGGAGAAAAATACCGTTGACCGGTGTGACGAGACCCAACCTCACCAAACCGACCTCAACCCATCTCAGCTGACCTGATCCAACCTGACCTAACTTGGCCTGGCCCAGTTTGGCCTGATTTGATCTAATCTGATTTGACATAGTATCAAGGAAATATCACACGAATCTTGGTCACCTTTTCTCCCGTTAAGTAGTTTGACTTACTTAGGGAAGCTGCTGACACCACGCAGGTCCTGTAGGCTATTATCCACCAGTATTATCTCCTCCGCTGATTTCAGTCGACACAGAATTCTCTTCAGATTCTCTCTCTGATACGCCTGGTTTAGCTTCTGATAAGATAGTGTCACCCGCTTTAAAATAGAATACACTGCTGAATCTATATGCTGGCAAACTGATTGACTAAATCTTATAATGAATACGCGACTGGTGAAAACAGTCTGGGTATTTTATGATGACCAAAATAGATATCCGCGCAGACTTCATTTCTGTAACTGGGTATGGGTATGGGTAAGGTCATTCAAGAAGACAGGAAAACAATGAATCAAATTTCTCAGTGGGCCAATCCCTGCACTACTGATAGATGTCGAGTCAATTCCAACCCAAAGAAGCAAATATAGAAATGAGTCTATGACTTGATATAACTGGATAGGGAATCACCTTTGAATTCTCCCAGCTTTCCTGTTTGTTTCTGTATCTCTCTTTTTCCTTCCCTTTAAGACTGTGGTGTATGAGTTGTCCATCCCTGTCATCTTTCAGGTGATAGAATTCTGCCTCTTTACTCTCGGGACCTTCCCTTACTCTGGGAGCATGTAACTGATCTCCCGTTACCTGGGTACTCCTCAGCTCATGCCATACCGTGTGTCTATATTTGTGAGAAGGAAGCTGCAAAACAGCGCATATATGAGCGTAGGTGCAAGCGGACAACAACTTCCAGTGTAAGAAAGCGCATTTACAATTAAAAGTTCACCAACAAGCCTTCCTCATTGTGGGTGTAATTGATATGATAGTCAAGCATTATTGAGATAATATGCCGGTATAATCTGTCTGTGCATAACCATTACTTAATAATCAGTTAAAAATAACAGAACTACTACTGCCAAAAAGCAATAAGGTCAACTTTGCTGAGCCGCTTTCATTTGTATAATAAAAGAGAATGGGTTCTATACAATGAAGGATTGCTGAGTTTGACGCTGACGCTGACTTTGCCATGTTCTAGAGTTCGACTACAGCATTGCCTTCGATTGATAGTCGGCCGTTAACATCAATTGGAGAATAGGCAAGCTATCAGGCGCCGAGCTTGAGCTCATTGACTCACGCCAGAGTTCACCTATTGTCTTTACCCTTGGGTTAAATTATCTTTTTTCATTTTGACACTAGAGTCAATCAAGGATTTGAGGAATGATTAACTCATGCACTAAAGCGGAACTTCAAGATTGCCATGTGAAGACAAGTTGTAGATAGTGGAGAGTTCTAGCATGAAAAGAATAGAAATTATATTTATGACTCAAATGCCATTTTAGTTTATCAATAAAATCAGGATGTTTAATTGGTATTTTAGAGCAGTTGATATTGTGATGCAAAGAACAGTTTTGTTAGACTTATATTGCATCATAATGGGTATTGAATGGGAAACCCAATGATGGATATGGTAAGAATGACCTTCAGCAAACATGAAAGCTGGGTAAGCGATGAAGACCTAGATCAATATGAGTGGAGGACACCACTGCGAAAGGCCAGTAGGCTAAGCTCAAAAACATGTGAATACAACCCGAAATTTAAACTAACTCTTGCGGAACACAGAGTAAACTTCGTGACAAATTAACAACTAATATGGGCTTTCATTCGGAATCTCAATCCCGTCAGTAAACAGTCCTGGATACCTGTTGAGTTTAGGGAATTGCAGACATAATGACGGCCAGTGAAATAAGACCAATATCGCTGGGAAGGCAGTGTGAACATAGCTTCTTGTTTGGGATATTTCCATACTTGAGGGAGAATCCGTTGGTGGTTTGTGTTCTGCGCTTGCTCATGCTCATATAGACTGACTTGAATGAGAGGAATTCCTCCAGCGATGTTTCCGGTATGGCTCCGAGCACCAGTTGAATCGCTGTAATATACAGGGCAGGATAGCTTGAGTGTACCATCATTTTCCCCATAATTTTGATCGATTCCTAATGTCAGACTTCTTACTATGAGGGTCCGGACACTCCAAACATAGCTTCAAGCTATGTACATCAACTAAATACGATAAAATAAATGCTGCCCTGGGGGCTGTGGGATCATTGGTTGCCTTGGTTTCATTCATACTTGATCCCAATGTATGATGTAAAATTATTTGGCATTGAGAAACAAGACTGAGTGGCAAGCTCAGTCATAGTGTGTAATAATCAAGGGCGTGTGTACATGCTTTTAAACCAGTGCATCCGCTGACCACAAGTAGATTATGGCCTGCAACTGCAGCCTCAATGGCAACCTAGTCCACACCCCCAAATGGATAGTCACGGGATGTACTTGTTTGCCTCATGCAACAGCTGACCTTTAGTATTATTTGAAACTCAAAAGAACCCTGTGAGCTTGAACTATCGACTATCTCGTCTGCGGTGTGGCAAGTAGTCGCGAGGTACAATAAAACCTGTGGTCGTCATGTTCATCCATAAACAAAGGTTTTACCTCGTGAATGATGACATCTTAGCTTTGAGTGACGTAGAGAAACTGCTTTTCACGCGAAGCTTCCATGAACGTTACATCTAGCCGTCAAAAATCAACCGATTCAAGTTAAAAGGTGGGAGTTTTACGCGCTGGATGGGATTCGCCTTTGACAACCAGTAAACATCCGTTAGAGGCACCGGGCTTTAGCGTGTGATTTCCGGTTACACTAGGTTGTCTCAATTATGCCTTATCGTCGTCGTAAAGACAGACAGACGACCGATTTCTAGGTCGAGGTTTGTGTCTGTAACGTGAGCACAACTCTACAAAATCTATTTAAATGTTGTAGACACGCGAGGTTGCCTGACAATTGTATGGGATAAGGCCGGAAACCGCTTCAAACCAGGTTCAATAACCATATTCCACCTTTTTTAAATTTGTTTACGAGGTTTGAGATGTGACAAAGGTCACTGTAATGGAATGACCAATATCACGGATATTAAATGCAAAAAACTCTGGTATTCAGCCAGTCCCTATAGTGAAGTTGATTATCATAAGGAAGCCAATACACTCACTCAGTAGTACTAAATCTGATGCATCATCTGACAACATTAGCTAAAACATAATAATGCATAATCATTACAATATTAATATAGTTTATATGAAATGATTATCTAAACTGATGAAAGTGAGTCTTTACAGATGAGCAATACAACACTGCCTTGTCTTTAACACAATCTGGGTAAGTTCAGGAACATCGTATTGCCCAATAATTTTTTATTTAGCAAACCTCCTCAACCTATAGCATTTAATTTTACGTGACTCTCAGCGATGGCTCGGCATAACCAGGGTACTTTGAACCAAAGATTGTTCAGCGCGTTCGAGCTGAGCGCACCCACTATCCTGATCCATTGTACGATTGTTCACTGGGTTGTCTCTGCCAAACCGTCTCCCTATTTTTATCTTCAGCTGTATGTCTATGTTTCTAGGCAAATATGGAATCGAGGAATCGGACTAACCAGGAAGATGTTACTGTAGCTTTTTATCAACTACCAGAAACATTTAACCTAGTACTACTGATATGGTACTCAGTTATACTGTCCGTTGGCCTCGCTGGTAACATATTAACGATAATCGCTATTCTTGTGTGTAAAAAACACAGAAAAACTCAGAATGTCTATATCTGCAGCTTGGCTTTCGCTGATTTAATAGTTTGTATCAATGCCGCTCCTTACACAGTGTGGATGCTAGTCCAACATAACCAGAAAGACCACCACCTTTTGTTCAGCTTTATGTGTCAATCGACTGGTTGGCTTACAACAGCCATGTTGTGCAATACGCTATATAATCTAGCTGGTATCGCTATAAACAGATATATCTGTATTATAAAACCCAGCCATATCTATATGAGGCTATATACCCGGAGAAGAGTGGGCCTGAGTGTTTTCCTAATTTGGCTTCTGTCCGGTTTGGTTGTAATGCCTGGTATGTTAGGTTTCGGAAGTTTTGGTTATAACGATCATTTTGGCTCGTGTTTGGTTACTGATGATCCTTTGACTTACCTGATGGCCATGACAATCTTATTGATATTTTGCACTTTACCATGTTTGTCATCCATATTTTTTTCATATGCTCGGATTCTTATTCATTTTCGCCAAGTTTCTCATAGAGCTCGCTGTCGCAATACTACAATAGCCCATATAGGCAGCACCAATGACAGCAGTGACCTAACTCAAGTCTCCAATCTGAAACCAAATCCAGCAAGCTCACGAGGACACAGAGAAATGGCCGTCATCGCCAATCTCTGCGTTGTTTTCGGGGTTTTTCTGATTTTCTGGATGCCTTTACTCTCCATTTATATATTTGACTACCGCCGTTTGGCGCCTGTATGGGTCTATAGAGTTTTCTTTGCTTTTGCGACCAGTAACTCTTGCGTGAATGTTTTTATCTACGCGGGTATGAACCCAGCATTCAGACAGACCTATATATTTATTCTAACTTTAAAATGGCGGGAAATTAATAAGCCAGTAGTATGGCCAACTGCAAGCTTTGGAGCATCATCCATGTAATTCGTAACTCTGACACTAATTGGTGGATTATTAATTTATAACTCATTCATAATTGTGTAAATATAATATCTCTATGTAATTCTAATTTGCACGCGGTACTCGCAAGCTGAAACATATATGATCATCATGGTGGGTTGGGGTGTTTAGTTGTATGTTTTGGGTAAATATACTTGCACTGTACGAGTGTTTTATGAAAATGAAGGGGTAGTACATACCATACACTTTGAAAGTTAAAATTCCTATACTGGTTGCATGCATGTAGGCTCTGTGCAAACCAGATAAATTTATTGGTGTAAAAGCGCTCCTCCCAATTCAAATCATGACCTCAGCTATACCTAGAACGGGCTTATTTATGAACCACCCAAGTGAAAGGAAAAAAACATACACACTCTGGCAGACGCTGAGCAACAAAACACTACACCATTCAATTTCTGCATGATTTCTGGCATATGTGTAATATGTCATTTTGTAAATATTGATTCTGCTTGAAAGTACGATGATCTAATGAAGAGAAGAGACAGCGAGAGCGCACATGGATAATGCTTGGTGTTAGGGAGGCCCGGTATACTTTAGGCGAATGAACTCGATCGCCAATAAGAACTCAAGTGTATGGTTTGGCATATTGATCATATTGGGCCACAAGCTAGTTCTTTTATGCTGTCATGCCATGTGTCAACCCTGGCATACACAAATTATGTGAGAAAAAGTCACTAAACTATTTTACTTATGCCATTAAACCGAATGGATATCATATGATATTTCCGCTATAAGATGAATGGTGTACATCGGGGTGAATTGTTGAAGGAATCTCGATGTCACTTTAGATAGCATTAAAAGTATGTGCTGTGCAAAAACCAATCCACAAAGATTGGGTATATTATTGTTCGTATACACTGGGAGTAAACTCATGACAAACGTTGTAGGAATGAAGTATCGCAGAATGTCGGTGTGTATATAGCATAACGTTAGAAGACAACTCCGCTTTAAACGCTTTCCCGCAAATGACACCGCCATGCGAGAACGCCTGAAGTTGTCTTTCCGCACATCATCTGGATTGCGTTAAAGTCCAGGGCTTTACAAGGTCAAGTACGATACTGCGCACGCGCACTGTTTTCATTGCATGCGGCTCGACACGGGCATCCATGTCTGTTCCATATGTATGCCCGAACTAACGAGGGTTTTCAACACTCCGATTAAACGGTGATCTCTCTGTCCACTACACGTGAATCAAGCTTTGCACCACATTTTCTCATTAAAATCGGGTAGCTTCACCGTCGCTCTGCTCCTCTAACCGTTTCTACAAAATGGACTGGATTTTTGGAAAGAAGCAAGATCCTAAAGACATTTCTCAGCTACTGGGTGCTGCGATGCAACCTGGCGGCGGTGGCGTGGGAGGACCCGAAGACCCAAACAGGGGCGGTGACCAAGCTGCTGCCGCCGCTGCAGCCGGTGGGGGTCAAGTGACTGGCGCTTCATCTGCGTACCGATTTGACTCAACAGCGCTAGAACGTGCTGCAGCAGCAGCAAAGGAACTGGAAAAGTCCAGTAAGTATTGCCATAATGTAACTCCTCATAACGTCTCTGTTAATAGCCATGATCGTCAGCATCGATGATACTAAGTGATACTCATAGTACTAGTAGTAGTAGTCATACTCATAGTCATACTCACTGACTGATGCTGCTAGTGATACTGATAGTCGCGGTTGGTGATTCTGATTGACTCAATCATCGATCATCAATTACTGACTCAGTGAGTGTGATTGAATCAGTGAGTGCTGACTCACAGTCACTGACTCACTCAGTGAGTGGCTGAGTACTTGATCTCGGGGTGGACTAGTGTAGTAGTAGTACTAACTATTACTAGTACTAGTAGTTAGTTAGGAAATGGGAATGGGAGTTTCTAACTTACTACTTAGATTTGGAGTTCGAGTATCCCATTTATGATTTAGTGATTTACTTACCTATAGACGGGCTTATATTTGCATCCTTATCTGAAGGCCATCTGGGTGAATCAGAAATGTCAATTGGAAAATGTGGAACTTGAAATTGAAGTCTGTAAAACTAGATATAGCTCAAGCTGACTCCAACGGAATGGGCTACTGAGAGTCAGATTAATATGATTCGGTGCAACTTCTGGTCAATAGATGCTCAATATGGATAGGATATGTTTTGTAGTCTGTTCAAAACTGGAGATCCCTTCACTGTTATTGTTACTAGAAAAGGCAATCTTGGTAGCATGCAATTATATTTTCCAGAGTATGCTACTCAAGCTTTTGAAATCACTATGGCACAGGAAACAACCAAGCGTCAGGAGATTTCTGCCCAGGCTAAGATTCTCGAGGCGCAGATTGAAGAGTCTAAAAACCAACAAATCCGCACCCAGCATGAGGAGCGACGGAAAACTCTTAAGGTGAATGGAAAATTTCGATCAAGACTCCCAACTCTGAGTGGAATAGTCAAGGGTTCAGGGAACTTCCCGACATGTCGTTGACTTTAAAAGGAATAGTGTCCAGATTTTTGTGCAATCTATTTCCTCCAATTACGATCTATATTCATATGCTGGGATAGGTACCGGTATTTACCAATCCGACCGATAGGGCTAAAATCCATAGAGGAGCAATGCGTATTGAATTACTGAAAAGAAAAATATTTCCTGGCCTCATGTCTTCCGTTTTCTGCTACTTGAACTCCAACTACTAGTCAGCTAGCACTACGCTAAGCAAAGGTCTTGCGATCGAACCTGATCAGTTAAGCAAGTTATGTTCATACCAGGCGGAGGAGTCGATTCAGGAGAGAAAAGCTCATTTAGAGGATCAGCTGTCTCGACAGCGTTACGCCGATCAGCTGCAGCAGAGTAAGAAGTCTCAGGAGGAGCTCCTCCGTATGCAGGAGGACAGCGTTGCTAAACAGGAGGCGCTGAGAAAAGGTGACAAACTTCTCGACTCCCCTTGCTCCCAACTCCCTTTCTCCCCCATCCCCTCTCCTTCCAGCCCCGTTTCTTACCCACCCTCTCAGCTCCCTTTACCCACGGCCCCTCTCCTACACACCCCTCCTCTCATAGCCCCCTCTCTTCACAACCCAAAATCTATTTTTCATAGAACTTATAATATTGCTTTGCTTAATAGCCTCTATGGAGTATGAGGCAGAGCTTAGGCTGAAGAATGACATGAAGAAGCTGGAGGCAGAGCTTCGTGGCAAGGCTCAAGTGGAACGCGAGAATCGCGACATCAACCTCGAGCTGATGAGAGCAAAGGCACAGGAAAACCGTGACACGGTGCTCGAGGCTATCAAGTAAGACCGCCTATCTCAGTATACCTCAGCTGGGGATTCTTAATACAGTATCGATGCTGGAGCACGGCAATGTTTTATGCATTGATTTCTTTCTTATCTCCTGACTGTCAGATCCCGTAGAAATGGGCGTAGTTGGTATACAAGTCAACATTTTCATGGGTGTGTATGCGGTTGTATCTTTCATATAACAGTAGCCATTGGATATGAGCGCTAGTACACAGAATTCAATGAGGTGATAACACACTTAGTCACCGCGCATCACCACCACCTAGTCGAATCACTGCCCGTGCTAGAAGGTCTCATTTCACATGGAATCAACTCTAAAACCTTTATGTATATCCGGGATAAATACTTTTACAACATGCAGATCCTCACCTGGCTATGTTTTCTGTTTTCACCCGTTATAAAAAAAATGCAACGCAATATACCTCAATTGTTGCATCAGGTTCAGACAGACAGTCTTTTGTATATGCCCCATTACCCAATTAACTGATCCTTACTTTTTAGAACTGCCGGATCAGTAATGGGAACAGCCGCAAATGCGCTACTCACCGACAGAAATAAACTCTACGCCGCCGTGAGTACCATTTCCGACCGGCTTTTGGATAAATCATCAGAAAATGAATTGAAAGGGTCTAATTGTCATTATCAAACAGTGAATATATCTTTGTGTTGGAGTTGTTCACCCTCTGAACAAAAGGGATGAAAACAGACACCTCCCATTACTGTGTAATAACCCACTTATTACATAGGTTTTGTACATTACAGGCATCGGGTATTGCTGTGTGTGCTGGTGGTATCTACCTAGCTAAGCACAGTATCGGTGTGGCTGCCCGGTTTGTGGAGGCCCGTCTTGGTAAACCATCCTTAGTGAGAGAGACGTCCAGATTTACAGCCATAGGTGCCATGAAGCACCCCATCAAGGTAATCCGCGCTGGATATAATAACTAGATAGCTTTACCAGCCATGCCAGCATCGCCTATCGTAAGCAACTACCCCCGCAACGAACAGTGGGCACCATTGGCAGTGTATGGCAAGAGAGCACCCCTTCGAAGGAAACTACGGGCCAGCAAAAACTAACACGCAAAGCACCGAAAACCACCAGGAAGGCCACCCGCTGGACTCGAACCAGTTGACTACCTGTGAAGGCAGACCGACCAAAACATGGAGGCTTGACTTACCTGTGATGATGTGTTGCGGAAAGTAGGACCGAATGACCGAAAGAAATGGAGTGGATGTCCACGACAAAACCTGGCTTCCCATTAGCCGCGGAAACAACCGCATTACCAGTGAGCGCAACAAGGACGCTGGGAAGAAAGCTCACCAAATTTTTGGTTGTTTCAGTTTTATTTTTTAGATTAATCTTTTAGTTGAGTGCTGATTTATGGAGGGACGGCGATGGGATGATTGCCACACAATGTTAGGGCGCAACGCCAGGGAACGCCGGCGAATCTCTTCAAGATTTGCGCGCAGCACAATTCGAGCCCCGACAGCCAATGACATACATGACTCCAAACCGCCAACTGTGTTGGAGTCAACCCGACGCGCCTCTGAGTTGTTGTGGACACCCTTAATAACCGCAATTGGACGGCCAAGTGAGCGCAGCATTAGCAAGTTATGTTCGTCAACCAACCGTTTAACCGGAAAAAGACGAACGGCGTGTGCGAAATCCACCTGGTTGACGCGTGCTACGAAACGCCCACACAGCAGTTGGTAGTCTTCGTGCGAGGATTCGCCGTTCCGTAAACGAACTAGTAAGTCACGGAAAGAGTCATCGGCAGACTGTCACACCGATGCAGATAAAACGAAAGCCTGCGCGAACGAACGATAGCACCCATGACCTTGAACTGAACGCAAACCGGCACGGGCCATGAACAACGGGGAGTCTCCAACAGGCGGCAATTGACCAAGATCCCCAAAGAGGATAATCGAGAAACCACTGAACAAAACAGATGACATATCCGGGCGCGCCTGGCGGAGACGTTGATTAACGGCTAGGAGCGCGCTGCAACCGAGCATGGAAAGCTCGTCAATGATTATGTAACGAAGCGACGCACACGCTCGCTGGAACTCCAGTAAACGCGGGCCGCGCAACGTGTTGAAAGAAGCGGTCTTGCCAAGGCGCAGGAAAGAGTGGTATGTAGATCCGTTAACATTTAATGCCGCGACACCGGTTGAGCGAGAATGACACATGAACCGCAGAGACTTTGACTTCGGCTGCCCAGCAGGTACGATTCTCCACTGCCAGCTGTGCCGAGCACTAGCAGCCGTAACGGCTCGGGCGTCCCCGCAGAGTGGTCAGCAATGACCGTGTCGAAAACCGCACGCTGTTCGTCATTGAGTAACGCGGAGTCGGCCGAGCTTGAACGGGCGGGCAGCGGGGTGTTTTCGCGACGGAACCTGATAAACTAATCTGCGTCGGGAGCGATGACATGGAGATGTTGACAAGCCGTGGCCCAATCATGATGGTCAGGAGTAGGCTCAGGGGCGACAGATACCGACGCAGGCGGTGCAACCAATGGACCGATGTCGAAGGGGTTGGAGACAGGCAGCAGCATGTGATCGCTCTCAGGGACAGGTACCTCATTCGCAAGCTCAATGACAGCCTCTCGAACCGCGTCGTCAAGATCTGCCACTGTATCCTGATCACCAAAAAAAGCGCTGGCGGCCTGAATGGCGGAAGAGTAAACTTCCAGAATGTCACCCCAGGCACGAAAAGGTTTGTGAAGGACCAGACGTTGAAAACAGTATTCCTCGAAATGCCACCCATCACGCGCGTGGACGAAAGGAAAGGGGGAACTGGGTTACGCCGACGAGACGCGAGAACAGTGTGTAAAGGCAAGTGACGACGAGAAGCAGTAAATCCGAAAGTGTGTCGGGTCGGCGCATGTAACATTCAATGTCGACGGGAGAGCTGTCACCTACGCGCTGTTGCAAGCAAGGCAAGCCGGAACAGTGAGCAATACGAAAGAACGTGACGCTGTGTACAGCGCCTCCCCAGAAATAAGCGCGCAGAGTTCCTGAGCGCAGATGTCGCTATTACCAACAGTTTTCATCAAAAGTTTAACGGCAACGCCGCGCATCAAAGCAGTATCCGGCAACTCGTGTTCTACCAACCGACGCGCAAAATCACTATACGCGTTGCTCGAAGTTTCCTCTTTCGACACAAACGTCGCGATGTACTTAGCAACGTCCGTCAACAACACCGCTAACACGTCCGTATTTGCGCGCCACAACTGGAGCAACGGCGGATTGTACGAATTGACGAATGGGTCGTTGCGCTCGGGGTGAACCTTCATTGAAACGTTAATGCCGCCACGACTGTCACACTTGTCGCCGGACGTGGCGCTTTTGGGAATCCAAAACGACAGTATTGCTCCCCAGTGGGCGTTGTAGAATTGGCCTCACCAACACGAACGCGCAAACAGTAGCCGGTGTGCCGTTTGTGTCGTTACACGTGCTACAGAAGAATTTTTAGATCCTCATCACGATTTTCCACAGCGCTCAGCAGCATAGCGGCAGGTTGATAGTTAGCCGAGAGCGTCGCGTAAAAAAAAATTGATCATCGGGAACCTCACCGGGGGCGACGGCAGTGTTGACACAGGATGCCCAGCGGTTGACGAAAGCAGCAATTTCAGTGGGAGCCGCAGTCTCAGTATCGGGCGCATCATCAAGCCAAAGTAAACCATGCCAGTGTTGGGAACCCCGATGCTGCCATTCAGAACAGACAAAGAAATCGGAAATTCCAAAGTACGGCTTCTTAAAGTGGTCAAAAACTGTGTTGAATTTGAAGGAGGCGTAGGACGCGGTAAAACCCAGGTATTTAACGATGGCGTGCGACCGTGGAATGTCCCCTGGGACAAATCTGTCTAGCGATGGGTGCCGAGAGTCAGCCAGCTTAAGGGTAACGAAAAGTTGAGGTTTTCCAAGCTGCGTTATCATGGCTGACAGATTGCATTTAGTTGCGAACCAATACTGAGGCGAACCACGCAAAGAACGCCCGAAATGTAGTATTTTCCGAGTAACAGCCGTGTTCCTTGTCTCGACAGCCGCGCGAAGGTCTTCAATAGTGAAATGCGCTTCACCAGGATTTCGTGTCACGTAGGTGCTACCCAGTTGCAACACCTGCATGCGTGCAATGGTGTTGTACGCGAAAAAGATGAAGCGTGGCTCCTGAAAACGGCCATCTTTGAATTGCAGTAAATGCAGTGAAGCGACGAGCGCGAGGGCATGCCCGTCCCTGCGGAATGCACCCCGAATTAGCAACTAGATGGCAATGAGTCGAAACCCGTTGAGTCGCAAGTGACTGGGACACTCACCGTCACTTGAAGTCCCCGCCAGGCGATGGGCGCGTCTTTGAGGAGTTCCGAACAAGTCAGTTTCTGCAACGAAAACAGAAAACACCTGTAAGCAAAGTGGTTAGGGTGAAACATTGAGATGTGACAGAGGAATTTTCTGGAAAAAGCCCAGGCACAGGCAACGGCCGTTGCCAAGCAGCAAATGGAGCAGTGGACCCCCTAGAAAGGGGGTGACGGCATAAGGGGAAAAACCGCGCCGCTGAATGGCGCGAACAGTACACCGGGGCGTTTTTTGCTAACAATTAAATCAGCACCTACGAAAACACAACAGTGACCGCTGATCCCCTCCTAATCAAGAATACAGGCCGACCACATTCGCAGTTGGGCTGAATGAGTCGGTTAGAAGCCGAAAGTAAATGCCAATGTGCGAATGACTGAAATTGCCGGAAAAAGACCACCCTCAAGCACAAAACACGACCGAACAAAGGCAGTCAAAGAACGGAAAGGGGTGACGTACACGCACGCACGCACGCACACACACACACAGTTACCACTTACCGAGAAACCGCCACAGCAATGACGCCTGTAGAGGTAGCAGCGATGAACAATCAAGTGGCTGTTCTGTGTAGGTGCAGAGAGAGAGACGTAAAGTCGCTGTCAGAAACGGCCGGCGCATAGGCAAGCCAAAAAACATCTAGCAGGCAGAGCTACTGGGAGACGAATGAAAGGCAAGCGGGAAACATCCCGCTCAAGTGATGGGATTACGCTGCTGACACATGGGGTCACGGTGTCAGCAGCGGAGGTCATTCCTATCACGCCAGAAGGTCGTGCCCGCCAAACGCTATGAAAACGAACAGCCGGAAATGACAAACGGCGCACGCGTGACCTTAGCTTGAGCCCGCGAGCTTTATCCAGTTGGTTCCAGTCCTTGACCTCTAACTCAGACTGTTGCTACCACCGGCTGTCAGTAGCAACGGTGCTCCGTTCCTACAGCTATCGACGACCTCTGGCGGAGAAGGCCGCTGGCTGAATTTGCAAATTCAGCGCTCGCGAAGATTCTTTTGCGCGAACATCGCAACAACCGCTGACTAGCTCACACCGGTGTTGGACCTACTTCGAGCAAACCAGCACTAACGCTACACCAACTTAATGCCGCGATGCGTGGGATCTATCGGCTGTCGGGCCGCCCCAGGTGTAGCGTAATCCATTTTCCCAGCCACTCCGCACATCGGGTCACGCGCCGCTTTAGCCAGGCACGTTTTGCGAAAGGCTTAGCATTGGCTGTTGCTGGCACCCCTGTAGAACTAGACCCCTTCTCAGAAACTAACAACGTTACGTTTCCTTTGAAGGGGTGATAAACCTGGCACATGACCTAATTTATACTGTCCTAGTGTCCCGTGAATGATCAGCGGCTGGATAACTCATCTCTTTACTCAACGGTCCCTTTCTGCCAGCCTACATGTGACCCCTCAAGGAAGGACACATGGGGCCTAGTATATTTGTTTAAGATTGCGTTGCATTTTTTATCATATGTTGGCTATTGTGGATCATTCTCAAAAGAAAATTTGTAGACGGCGAAAAATCTACTAGGTAAACCGAAGGACCCGCTGGAGGGCATCATACTGAAACCACAGCTAGAGGAACGACTGAGAGATGTGGCAATCGCCACAAAACACACAAAGAAGAACAAAGGTTTCTACAGGAATATCTTATTCTATGGACCTCCTGGTACTGGAAAGACTATGTTCGCTAGGGTGAGTGTCCGAGCTTGTCAATAACGACAAGCAGGGTAGGCGTGTAATTCTGGAGCCTTTCTGGATGACCAATCAAGCTTTTAAATTTTGGTCTCACCATTAAGCAGGTGTGTTAGTAGATTTGACAACTCAGGACCATACTTCAGCTAGTTAAAGTATGGATGACAAGGCAAATTTTTTAGCTTGTCTACCCGAGTCAAATTACAGTGCAGTGGGCATAGCAGAAGTGCCCTTAGATTCGTGCTTAAGGTGGTAAAATTGGTGCCCCTCTAAAAAACGATTGAAAAAAGGCGGAATTGAATTCGTTGAAGTGAATTAATAATTCTTTGTTCTCGTTTTTGAGTCCACATCGCGCTCATACTTCAATCCCAGTAGTCAGAAGTGTGACAAAGTTTTAGAAGTTGGACTTTGGCTACCCATCGCGCCGGCGCGCGAATGTAATAACGTGGACCGGTTATGATGTCTTTCGCGACAATTTACGTCACGCGGGAAAATTTTAACGAAGTGCATTTAATCGTATATTTTTACTACATCCCCTGCTCAGTATGAACTTCTATTGGAATCAGGAGGTTTTGAGACACGCTGATTCCGATCAGCCAAAACAAATTTGCCTGGTCATCCATACTTTAACGGTATTGACACCAGAACGTTCTGCAACAGTGAAACTCGTTTAACTAACAATGTAACACTGAACTGGGTATTCTTGTGCCATTCTATTCATCTCCATGGTGTTTTCAGACTCCAACTTTACCTCTAGGGGATTTCAAAGGGGATCACGCTAATAAATACCATTTTGTAGAGTTTGGCACTGAACTCTGGTATGGATTATGCAATCATGACAGGCGGAGATGTGACACCGATGGGTCGTGACGGTGTGACGGCCATGCATAAAGTGTTCGACTGGGCGGGCTCTAGTCGTAAAGGTCTGTTGCTGTTTGTGGACGAAGCTGATGCGTTTCTAAGGAAGCGAAGCACGGAACAGATCAGTGAAGATCTGCGAGCTACCCTCAATGCATTCCTATACAGAACTGGAGAGCAATCCAAAAAGTAGGTTCAGCTGCCGGTTTACACTTCCTCTCAGTCTCGCAGTGATGACTAATACTGGCACAGTCAGTGGCAGATGTGGGTGGGGTATATTCAATTACATATATGAATATTGAATGAATCATGTGCCCAAGCAAGGAAATGGGGATGGATGAGTGCTTATTTGGAGTTGTGCTACTTTGTGTGAAAACCATACATGGTTGGGCAACTTCTAAATCGGCGGTCAGATTTTCATGTCCGGAATTTCATTACCTTTTCAAAATGGTATTGTGTATGTAGCTTAAAACTTTGGTTTATTGGTTTTATTTGTTTTGTTCTTGTTTATTTCGACTGATTTGTACCTGGCATTCATCAATTGGTCAATCCAAACCTATAATCTGCAATATGACCACATTCGGTTACTGAAAATACCCGTTGTCACCAAGAATGTTGTGCTCTAAAACCAAAGGAGTTGTTTGATAGACCAAATGATTATATTAGCACTTGAATTTCTGTAGTCTGCACCATTTTATTCTTAAGGGCTGATTTTTGCCTTCTAGGTTCATGCTGGTATTAGCCAGTAATCAGCCCGAGCAGTTTGATTGGGCAATAAACGACAGATTGGACGAGATGGTCGAGTTTGATGTGCCAAATAGAGAGGAGCGAGAGAGAATGGTTAGGCATTACTTTGATAAGTTTGTCCTGCAGCCTGCCGCCGACAACAAGAGGTTCGTACGATCGCAACAAAAGCTGTAAAAATTTATTCGAAACAAAAGTAGACAGCACTAAAGCCGTTCTTTGCAATTCTTATTTTTACCGTTTCCTGATTTTATGCCCATGGCTACTGATAAGAATTTAGCTATTGTATAGTCGTATAGTTGTAAAAATTGAATAGCCAAAATCTAAAATCTGCATGCATTCACTCTTTCTTTGAGGGGAATTCTTTAGTCACCTTACGACAAAGTCCAAATAACAGACCATGGGAGATGATTCTATGCGGGATCTAGAATACTCAAACTAAACTCGTTCAGAAAATGTACTCTGTTTCTGCGCGTTGTAGTCGGCTGAAGGTAGCAGAGATGGATTTTAGTGCCAAATGTGCAGAGATTGCGGACCGGACGGAGGGGCTTTCTGGCAGGGAGATCTCTAAACTGGGTGTTGCTTGGCAGGTATGCGACTCATACGGAAAATACAATGACAATGTCATAGTTATCCTCCCTATATGGTGGCTCAGAGATGAGTTGAGGCTAACTCTAGGCTTTCACAAACTTAACTGACCAGCTGCTCATATATGTTCTCTGTAGCCGAGCTTTAGAATCACCGATTCCTTGTTTCCACAGATCTTCTAGGTTTTATTATTTCTTCTAGGCCAATGGGTATGCCGCTGAGGACGGTGTGCTTACGGAACGCATGATAGATGACAGGGTGGAAGATGCTATCAATGCCCATGCCAAGAAAACTATCTGGGAAATTGACCAGCAGGCAACCAGTTATAAGCAGATATCATCCACTCTGTGAGCGGGTCTCATACGCACACACCTGCCGAGCCATGCTCGGCGTTTGGTCCATGGTCTGGTGGTTTTATGGGCCTGATGAGGACGCTCTCAGGCAGGGTCCAACCGGTGGTCTCATAGTTAGCTTGTGCATTGCCACGCGCCATGAGGCATCATGAATTAGCTCTTGTTGGTTTTTCGTATGCGCAAGCATTAACTGCGGGTTAGAACATGTGCCGTGTACTGTACTCAGCCTTCTGTTTAGGAAATCTAACCAACGTGCTTCCCGAGAGTACTAGATAAACTGTCACTGTCTGTAGAGAAGGATTTATTTTGGAGCCATTGTTAGGAATGATGATGAATTGGACTATTTTGTAATTCATGCGCTGACTAAATTTGAATACAAACTGAATGAAACTTACTCTTGGATGATCGATATAACAATCCGCATGTTCTCGATGATTCTGTAAATTATAATGTGTCTTTGAATATACAAGCATTTTTTATTCACTCTGCCAGAGCAGTTTATAACAAAACCTCACACATTTGGCATGACAGAAGTTAAATTTTTAGTCTAGTTCAGTCCTCTAAACGGCCTCCTTGATGACATTGGTGTACATCTTAATCTTAGAGGCAGTAGACATATCGACATATTTATCTCCTATGGTGACCACCATTCCTCCTAGGATAGCTGGGTCAACCTGCAAATGACAGACTATTAACTGACTGGAGTTGCACACTCTTGCATAAATACAAACAAGATAGGACAACTTCTATCACAACCCATTACTTGCCCATTTTGAATAGTTAACCAATTGATTCAAGAGTTTTTTTATTACTGTACACAAAAAGACATCATTGAAAAGATCCAGTGCTCACTCGATCAGTATGGTCAACATGGGGGTGCAATCAATCAGGAATAGAGGAGAAATAAGGAGCATCAGACAATAAATCTGAACAATGTTTTCAGGAGACATCAGACAGGAATAGACTGACGGTTGGCGAAATTCATTGTGACTATAACAGGAGTGTAATAATACCTTAGCTTCTAGCTGCAGGGTCTGTCCCTTTTTCAGGAAACCTTCCAGTGTCGTTCTCAACTCTTTCATTGTCTTGTCATCCAGTGCCTTGGCGGTCGTGACGGAGCAAGTCACCTCCCCTCTGTGTGCACTCATTATGGTCCTATGGAGATAGCAGTTTATGCGAACAGCAGGTAGCATGCACTTCCAGGTATCAGTATTTTTACCCTCACCGGACTCATTACACAACACGCTCTATTAGGCTGAGAGTCCCATAATGACACACTCTGGGGGAACGTAAAGTCAGAAACAGTCAGTTTAGTAGTAGTGCCAATATGGGGGTGGGAAAAAGTGGTTAGATACATTGGAGGGTGGGAACTTTATTAGTCGAGATAGGGCTGGTTGTCTTGAATCAAACTATGAGTACGAGCGCAGGATGGCCCGGGTGCCTAGAGAACCGAATGACAAAACATATTCCTTACTTGTATGAGCGAAGAACCTGTGAGAGTTTGGGTAGTCGGCCATTCTCAGCCATGGCAGAAAGTGTGTTCATGGTGATGTCACTTACTCCTTGCTTTTTCATTGTGGCTTCAACAACAGCTGCACAACAGAAAAGTAGGATAACACAATGCCCAATACTAGTGCTGTGGTAGACAGTAAAATAGTTTAAACAGTAGCGCAGTCTTTCCTACATACACCCATTTAATGGAGACCATAACCCATGGTAGTAAACTGAAACAGCAGAATTCATCTACTAAGACCAACTGGCTCATAATACTTTTCCGACCATTCCCTGGGTAGATAGACACTAAACGAAGAGTTGGCGCAATAAGCAAAAATCAAGGATGTGATGGGACGTGCACAGTGGTGCGTTTCTTGTCGTTATTTCACACAGGGAACAGTAATTTGTATATAAACTTAATAATTCATCGCCACATTCTTTACACGGTAGCATCCCCGAGGATGGTGGAGAGTCAGATCTTTCTTACCTTTCTTTTGCTGTTTCTTGAGCGATGGATCAGCGACGAAAGCAGCAAACTTTGCATCAGAAGCCATAAAGCCTTCCAGCTTCTGCATGTCTTTCTCCACAGCATCCAGCTTCTTGGATTTGGAGGCGGCCGAGTAAAGGGCATGTGCGTATCGGCCCTCAATGCCAAACACTGGCACTGGCGACTGTACGAGTTGCGCCAGGCGAGATCTGGATGTGCTCATGGAGCGCACCTGCATCAGAACAGCGTGGTTAATTAAAAAGTGAGCCTACTAAGATCAATTAACTTCTCACGATGAAAGCTGAGAGTGGGATCTTAAGACGTCGGAGATGTGCCTCCAATAGTATTTGACGCTAGATCCTCGTTTGTGTCAGACTAAACACTAACTTGGTACTGCAAATATTTGCGCATGAGAACTCAAACAAGTTCAACTTCAAGGGATGACTCCTGGCAGAGAAAAGGTCAAAAGCGCATGTACTGATGTATTTGTAGATGAACAGGCGGTTAAAAGTTGGTCCCATTCATCATCCAACACATCAATTAACATATCAGTCGACATTGAATTTGAACCGATGGAAGTACTAAGATTGTGTTGACCAATCATCAGGCGACCAACTGTGAAATTGTGAGGGTGAAACTTTTATGATTCTGACATCAGTCACAACTCTCACATGAATCCTGATGTGGATTACACCATTACTCATTTACTGATCATTCATTGATTGACTGGCTGATTAACTTCAGGCTTTATAGTTACTACTCAATCAAACCAATGAGTCACATCAGAGTAAGTAGAAAACTAGCGTACTGTAATA
>Ga0224511_10000417_pt1 | contig 19969 bp, 13 predicted proteins | sample SF_May12_sed_USG_2_FD_169988 | JGI IMG/M metagenome (GOLD analysis project Ga0224511, IMG submission 169988) | Sediment microbial communities from San Francisco Bay, California, United States - SF_May12_sed_USGS_8_1 | ecosystem: Environmental > Aquatic > Marine > Sediment | place: USA...
AACCAGACATACCGTGTGCATATACTCAGACTGACAAGTTCTTGCGCTCGCGATGTCAGGTCAAACAGTCATCTTATGACCAATTTGCCATATAGAGATATGGAATTATAATCACAAAGCGAAGTGCAAAAATATATGCACAAGCACATTTGTAAGTCGAACACAATATATGGAATGCCTCAAAGTTGTTGTAACATTATAGACCCGTCTTATCCACTTGTTAACATTTTGTGTTTAAAGAAGATCCAGTCTACACAGAGGCCGATCCACCTACCGAGGTAACTGTTTCACCAATCAATGGGCACCACGTAGCAGAAATAGTGGAGGGCGCCACCGCGATGACATCTGAATACCTAACGCCAGTCAGTAGACCCCAAGGAAAACGGACAGATCGGGACACAACCGCGGACGACGGTCCGAAATATCAGGAACTTGATACGTCACTAACGGAACAACTCGATAAAGGTACAACAAAAAAAGTTTTGATACTCAAAATACGTTGCTAACATTTTTTTCCGAACAAAATGGTTTTAAGTGTGTTACACGACCAGACCTAAGCGGAGTCCCTTTAAGGGTCACTGTCATTTCTTAGGTACGATCGTGTAATCCGAAACACAACTGTGATAATGTTAGTCCTAAGTAAGAAGTGTTTTCTTTATTAAATTATCTGCATAAGTAGTGAACTATTTTTTTTTCAGATATAGGCCTTAGTATCTTTAATCATCATTATGTTAAATTGATTTGATACCATGGGGGCTGCAGCTGGTAAACCAGATACCTATCAGTTTTACGACCGGTCCTATTGTAGTAACATATCATTTACTGCGTACGCGGTCTGCACTTGAGAATCACTTCGGTCAGTCAAACACAAGAAAGGCCTTAACGAGTCTCAGTTATTTGTAAAACTTTAGTGTTTAAAGGGAATATATACGATCCTGTCAATAATTATAATTATGCAGAAGATACACATGTAAGTGTTTAGATTAAAAACACTACTGCCAACAAATGCACATAAAGCTATTTTTTCTATCTGAATTCTTAAACGGATTATCAGCGTTTTACTCTAGATGCCGGGTTTTAGTGGTCGATCTAAACGATTGCTGATAATTTGCTTGTTGAGAGCAACGACACTATCTGTTAAACTTCGAGAACATTCAGATAACGAATGAAGTCAGCACTGTACATGTAGGTAAACAATTACCGACATTTATTGGCAATCAAAAGTACATATCGTGAATACAATTGTTGGCGAATGTTGCAATATGTTTCAGTGTTATGTTATCATTTCATTCTTTTTTGAACGATAAGATATCACTTGAGAGTAAAATATTTAATAAATAGTGTATAGAAAGATCGTATATATTCCCTTTAAACAATATTTGCATGGTAATTACAACACATTTCATTAAAATTTTATATATAATTATATCAGTATGTATTAAAATAACGAACGTTAACTGCATTGTTAGCAAATGTCCTTTGCATTTGAAAACATTTCTCTCATTATACAAACAGAAAAGTATGAAAAGTTGCTGCCTGGCTCTCCGAACTCAAACAAGAAAGCAATTACGGACTACTACAATCAAGGAAGCCTCTACGCAAACTAAAGAACATTCTGAGTGGGTGAACATACTCCGGAAAGCAGTGGGCGGCACTTGATGTGGATCCTAGAACGTACACCGCTGCCAATCCTATTCATTGTGTGCTACTGCTACAAACACTCTATAACGCATAGATACAGTGTTTTGATTGTGCACAGTTTGTACTGTTTTGTGTGAGTTTTTTTCATTTCAATTTTTGATTATATATTTTATAAATTATATATATTCGTCCTACTTGTCTTCGCTATATTATTATTATTTTGAATTCATTTTAGAAGGTCTAGGCTCATCGTATGCGCATGCTTAAGTACATTCCGTCATTTAATCATTAGCCAGTTCCGCGGTCCACTTTTAATGTACCAAATAAGGAACGTTTTACCATAAATAAAACCATTTAAACCGGAAATGGTTTATTATGTTCTTATAAGAAACGTTTACCCGTTGGGGAAACTAATACTTAGTTGTTTCCTATGATTTAAATAAATAAAAAATAGTCACTTGTTAAAAAAACTGAAAAAAATGAGAATATAATGTAAACTTTACTGCCAACATTCTAATACTTTATTATACATTTTGCAATACTTATAATGCTTAACCTAATGTTTTATTGTTAAATGCATTTACATGAGGGTGAATTCGCATTGTAGGACGCTGTTATGAGGGGATGTTCAAAGTAGGAAATGGCCGATACGCGGTACGCAAAATACATGCCTTTGGTAGATGTGTAACTTGGACTTCAAAATGAAACAATACATACGATATATCCAATTATTGTGTAGAATTATATTGTGCTTTGCTAACTTCAATTCCACTTTTTTTCTGACATTTCAGCAATAATACAATAAAATACTGTTTTTGGTTTATTTGTTGTTGTTGTTGTTGTTGTTGTTGTTGTTTGTGTGTGTGGTTTTGGGGGATACACACATTTAACAGTATTAAACAAACAGAATCTGCGTTTGCTATTGTAATTATGCGTGTACGTGCAATAAAATGGAATAATGTCTGTATTATATAACTTCAAACTATACACAATTTATGTATATTAAACTGATGAAAGGGAAATATGTATGATGCAACAATTATGACTTTGCTTGTTATAAATCTTTTTCTTTGGAATTATTAGTTCACTTATGTGCTTATATTGGCACATTCATATGAAAGCGGCATGTAATTATCTTCAGATTTTATGTATTCAAATAACTAATTCATGTACATGTTTTGTTTAATTGATGAACTTATTGAGCTATTTCACTACTGGCACTTGTTGATATGGTAAATAATAGATCGTATCATTGGCTATATTCACATCCGTACGTCAACAAGGGGTATCTTCCATTTTATCGCATACTTTTGAGGGTGAATCCGCATTTTAGTACGTAAGTATGGGATGTACAGAATAGGAAATGACCGATACGCGGTACGCGAAAATCATACCTTCGGTACCAAGACATAACTTTTGACATTTAAGATGTGAAATTTGGACTACAAAATAAAACAATACATACACTATATCCAATTATTGAGTAGAATTATATTGTGCCGCGCTGACTTAAAGTCCACTGTTTTCTGACATTTCAGCAGTAATACGATAAAATACCGTTTTTTGTTGTTGTTTTTCTCTTGGGGAGATACATTGTACAAACATTCAAAATATCAAACAAACATAATCGAATGTATCCCTGGCTATATTCAAATCCGTACGTCAACAAGGGGTATCTTTCAATTTATCGCATAGTTTTGCCTGTAAAACTGGAATGTACATTTCAACAATATGTAAACTACACAGCATGTGTGTGTTGATATGCCTTTGACTACTACTTTTATCTAAAAGGTGTATGTCTGTAACATTCAAGATAAAATCGCACGCGTAGAAACAATATTTTGAGTAATCATAACTTTTATAATATCATCTAGACACTATCTATATTTTTTTAATTTTTGAAATATAAGTGTACATATACAAATGTATTAGGTATTATGTTGTAACTTTTGATTTATTTTATCTCTAAGTCACACTTGTTTAATTTCACTTTCATAAAATAATGCTAAACATTTGAAATTCATCGCGTGTATTTTTAAAATACAGATATACCGAAAAAAAATCCACAATCTATAAAATGTATGTAGAAAACCATTAAATGTAAATCTGAAAACATTTGTTTTATTAAAATTTAGAAAAAAATACCAATACATAAACGTTTGTGTCAAATTTTCAATATGAAAGTAAATAAATTTCATTATTAACCAAATGTTTTTTCAACGTAAATATATTTTAATAGTTTTTACTATAACAACCCTTATACTTTTAAAATGAAAAGGACTAGCACGAAATACTTTATAATTAAATGTAAAGTATCAAAAACAATTTCATCGGGACTGTAGACAATTCCATACTAGTATATTGTATATATTTCTCGAGATATGACAATATTATGTATCTCTCTCTCACACACATAATATGTTTTTACTGTTAATCATATAACTCTAGATATATTATAACATTTCTACTTTTCAATAACTAGTATTTATTATATATTTACCCAGTACTGTATCTTTTCATAGTTTTTGTATGTTGTCAACATTTTTAAAGATATGTTCCTCATTTTGACATGATGCATGCAAGATTAAAGCGAATAAATTGTACATTGTTCTGCATTATTTTAGTATATGGACTGCTATTTGTTACTTCATTTGAGCCATTTTATGTACAGTAACGTAATATTTCTATGTATGTGTGTTTATTTGTTTGTTTGTCAGAACAATTTATACTTTCTGTAGATGTGCGATTTGCACTGTATAGGTTAAACATTATGTAAAACCTAGGATAAGTGCAAAATATATTACACACAAAAAAACCCATTTATACTGAATTAAACGCAGCATTATTTAATTGAATTATTAATATTTAAATTTGATTAATTAATCATTGTAATTACAACACATTACACATTAAACGCCCGCTCTTTAAAGCTGCGCTTACCGGCTTTATCAAATGATAGTGTATATTTAGTAAACATGAACTTTATTTAATCTGAACACAGAGAAATTCTCTACATTTGCCAGTCTTCTTTGTCGATTTAAATTATTGTGTACTACGCAAACCACATCAAACATCGTATTAAAAAGTTAAAACATTGCATTTGGCAATGAAGTACTTTATTAAAAGAAATACAAGGAAATTGAGTGTTTATGGATCTATAAATATTGAGTGTGACTTTTTTGTATCTGCTTTCTAAACAATAAACTTCCTAAACGCACTTTATGTTGTTTGAAAGTATTTCGAGTTCTGTGTTTAATAAAAACATCACTTGCTCTGCATACAATAACCCTTTTGGTGAATGAAGTATTCACATATGCACAACTCGTACCGGTACCATTTCTCGTGTATATTTAGTTCATATGATAACCTCATAATGTAATTGTCAGCTTCTTTATAATGTGTTCATTGTCTAGTAGCTGCCATAATGTCATTAAGATATGATCGTTGTATTGAACTATTGATGGATCATACTAACGTTTGAATTTCTTTGGAAAAAAATACATCCATATTATCAGAGTTATTTGGAACAATTAGATTAGAGTAAAAATTTAAGAGATGTTTAAAAAAAATGTTGCAAACACAGAAGATAATTAATATTATTTTTTTTGTTTTAAGAAATGTTGAGTGATCGCCTTTTTACGGTCATTGGACTATAAACCAGTTTTCAGTATAGCTATCCTTCCACTTACTCATCACAGTTGAAGAAGAAAATGTAAATGATATTATTGACTTGCTCTACCCAGGTAATTTAGACAATGAGTAATATGATAGGAAAGTAAAATGGCAGTCTACTTAAAAACGAGGGGAGGGAATCGAGAATCAGAAACACAAACGTCTTCTACCTGTGCAAATCGATACAGGTTAGTGACAGAAATGCCTTTTATAGAAAAAAGTACATGGTAAGGACATATTAAAACAAAAGCATCCTTCCACTTCCACCTAAATACATGTACGTGAAAGTTTAAAAAGGAAATTTGTTTTACAGCATCGTAGCCACAATTGTTCAACTCAAGAACAAAACAAAAAAAATAAAAAAAAATAACAATATAAACAACCGAACACGCCGCCATCCAAAACCCGAATATAACAACAATTAAAACATACATTAGAACATACATTGTATACACACAAGGACAAACGCAACTAGTTGTAAAGACAGTGGGTCAAAAATAATAACAACAACGAACAAATGTATGGACTGTTTGTAACCATATTTAGTCACTGTCTGTGAGGGATGGTTTGTCCTTACAATGTCACACACCGATATCAGATATTCTTAATTGTTGGATATACAATAAAACAAGAAATTGATGATATTATAACATGATGTTTAAGGTTGAGTACAAATGTAATTGTCGATATGCTTTAATTTTGAGCTGCGATACAAAATGCTATTTAACTATAAACATCAGCACGTGTCATCAAATGGTGTAAATATGCCATATATCACTTTATTTAATATTTCAACGCAGTGATTTGAATATTTAGGATAATAACATATAATATGTCTGAAGTCGCGCGCAAAACACATGTCACTTATTTTCTTTCGTGTTTCCTCAATTTTGCATCTCTGCCGACCATTCATAACAACGAATTTGTATAATATTATATCGAACAGAATAGAACTTGTTTTTATTGCCAGTAAACGTAACTTTGAAATAGTTAGGTCTTCTTAGTATATGTATATGTAAGGTAAGTTATAACGTTTGGGTAAAACAAATTACGGCAGAGTAGTTTCCCTTTATTTGCAAGAAAACGTGTACTATTAATCGTATAACATATACTATCTATTACTATTAAATTAACAGCATTTTCTTTACGCAACTACAAACAGTAATATGAGATGTACGTATAGACGGGAATTCTAGGCAAATTCTGGATTTTTTAAGTTCATGTATTAATGTATGTAATTTCTTCATTAATACATCATACTAATACTGGCATCTGTCTTAATTTCGACCCTTTTGGGGGTTATTTTTACTTTTCTTTAAAACTAATTGTGCAATCGTTTTTTTAATTTCACACGAATAAAAAGGTACAATATTCACGTAGTGATTGATTTTTGTGTAGTTTTGTTTATTTAAACGACGAAAATCAAACCGTCAAATTAGGCACCTAAACATACTGTAAATACACCAATATCGGACGTAACTTCGACCCCCTCCTAAATTTAAGAAAATAATTGAAAACTTATGTTTTTTTCTTTAACACAACATCTCAATATACCTTCTTTCATTTGATGAAGAAAAATGTTTAAGTTCATGTATTAATGTATGTAATTTATTCATTAATATATCATGCTAATATACTACACAGTAAATGTTATACCGTCCAATGAAAGTCTTTGACTTTGCGGCAACTCAACTTTTCTTAGAGAAATCATTTAAAAAACTATAAAAAAGACAAATCCGAAAAACAAAAAAAATTTCTTCTTAATGTATTTTTTGTAAATGTAAATGTAATTTTGTCATGGTGTCTGCCGTTAAACTTGACGTGTCTACGTTGTTTACAAAATTCTTTCTTTGAACATGTCTTCAATTTATATTATAGTTAATAGAACCTGCCGCGAGAACCTGTTGAGCAGTACTGGGCAAACGCTAACACAACCAGACTCACCGTGACGTGTACATGCGAGGGGGTAACGCTGAGTTAACACAGACAACGTTTACAATGGAAATGGTATTAAATAAAAATTCATCGTTTAAAGACTCATAAGTGAAATTACCGAACACTTCAAAATATGAGGTACTGTAGTAACAATGAGTCTTATCCGAGGTTCAAGAGTTAGAGCAACGCTGGGTGCGGTAGCTTTTTCCGTGATCTATAATAAATAGCCGCTATCAGCGTGCTAGTTATGGTTCAGTTGTCTCTCACAGCCGGTTCATGTAAGGAACAGTCAGTCGAGTAGAGAGTAAAAAGGCTTGTTCTGGTGAAACTCGGAATGCTGGATAAGGAACTGTCTGTCGTGATAATCAGTGTTCTAACACTCAAACTATCAGAACAGACCACACATGATAAAGATGCTGGTTATAAGTAAGCACAGAAAACTAGTCTCATCCGGGAGCTTGACCTTAATCTTGTGCTATGAGAACAAACTGCCTTAAGTAGGGCATGCTTTAAATCTCAACAAAGAAGCCTTTTAAGAAAAGTATATCCTCCGATCTGTATACAAGCGCCGGTGGTGCAAGGGATAAAACACCGGGTTTATTTTATGTTTTAGATTGAGAGAAGTCACTTTGGGAGTGGGTTCGAATCCTGAAATCGGGTTTTGATAAGGGGCGTTTTTTCTTTTCATTGTTGTTTTACATAATTATGTATTTATTGTATATCTTTAGCAAAAACAACTATATTTAAATTAATAATAAATACAAGACAACAATTACGTATTTAACAGTTTTCAATCGCACAAAAAGTCATTTTAAGAAATTATAAAAAAGCATGTGCATTTTTTAAATGACGACTTCGTTTAGGTGATGCCATCTCTCAAGTGATGTATTGTGTCTGACTTTAAAATGCGTTTCTAAATGTATGTATACAACTCACCTTGTATTTCTCAATTAAGCTCGTGATTCACGTGAAACACATTGAACAGCTTAATCAATTATCGTTTTCGCTTAATTTTGTTCAGTTTACGTTAATACAACGACAGAACCCCAAAATTTGTGTTAGGAAATGCATTTGTTAACAGCTGGTCATATATCAAATGGTAAACGATAACAAAAAATTTAAATTATTAGTTATGAAAATACGACTTCAAGCGTGATTCGAACCATCAACCCTAAGTGTTCAAAAGAAAAGTTTTTTTGGGCTCTACCCACTTCACCACCGTTGCCTCTGTCGTTGGCAAACAGTTCGTATTATAATGTTAATCCTGTAAACTGCTAAACTAATTTTAGATGCCCCAGATCTTTTCCAATACAAACAAACTGTTTACAAACGAGCGTATTGGACTAAGTATCTTTGGAGAATTATAGTTACTTATATACTAAAATAGAATTTAATGTACACATGTAATTGTAGTGAACTCAAATATAAATCAACCACATGCATGCGATATGAAGCAATCGCATCATTGAGATGTAATGATAACAATTACTATTTATGGCCGTTTCCGGTATGACCTTTGATTGCTTCAATTTAAAATATCAACTTGAAAATGGTTCTCTTTTTGTTATATATCTTTGTTGTTGCACGCATAATGATAAATGCTATTTTTGTTTAAGTTTTAACGCTAGCATTTGCTGATAACTGTCACTTTGACACCGCAATGGACATGCTAATTAAATCAAACATATTTACCTATATGTTCAGTATTTTTAAAACAACAACACCAACAAAAACACCACCACAATCACCACCTCTACCACCACCACCACCACCACCATCACCACCACCACCACCACCACCACCACCACCACCAACAACAACAACAACAACAACAACAACACCAGCAATAACAACAACAAAACACACAAGTATACTGTCTTTGAATCTATAAGTAAACAATTAATGATAGATATTGCCTTGCACATGGACTATTTTGATACACTTAGGAGCAGTACCAGCACCTGCACCACACTTTCGTGCACACACTCACCCTGCCCTGGGAGCCAGTCAAGGTCGACAACCTTTCTCGTTACATGCAACAGAACGTTGCTTTCATGCACATACATTTAGAGGTATCAACGCATACCTAATTATTGTATTCGAATACCAGATTATATCCCAAAGGGTGAACATATTTTTGCTGTTCCCTTACACTGCCATATGGATAAAAGAATGTTTCATTGCTATTAACAGTTTTGGCTTAATTTAGGCCCATGTGGGCTATAATTACTTATTTATAAATTTACAGAAGTAAGCAACATTTAGAACACGCGTTGAAACTGTACACACTCTTTCTATAAAACCTTTCACCTCTATTGTATGTTCAATCACCGGAAAAGCCATCTTAGCGCTACATATATAAATGTTCAAATGCGGACGATAAGTCCGCTCTGACATTATTGCTTGGGAACATCCAACTGTCAACATGAACGTTAATCCAATATTACATTGGTTTCACTGTGTGATTTGGATATACATAATACTTATTACAACCCATCGAGGTAAGATTATGTTGTATACACCTAGTGTCCAGTGCTTGTGGAACGGCTGAAAGGTGACCCCAAATCTACATTATTCTGTTGGTTTTTAATCTCGTCCTCTGCGATCATGTTTTGCATGCCTTGGATTTGTGAATAGCGTTCTGCTCTGCTCATGTAATAGGAGGTGCGACGGTGTGGCACTTTTCATTACTTTTAATAGAGAGCTTTGAAAAATATTGTGCCGTTCTTCATATGAAGCCTATGCTTTCTAAGGACTTTCCTATATCAGAATAGTCTTACTTCTACAGCTGGTGTCTAGTGCTTGTGTATTTTAATGTGTAACATTAAAGATCAATATAAACTGACCCAGGACCGAATTAGGAAAAAACATTGTTACAACAGTCATTGTTATTCTTGTTATTAAATTGATCACCATATTGACACGACATGTATGGCATCCACAGGCACAATTATTATTGTTTTTGTGTGTTTAATTAAACGCTGTCAAGTTTGATCCTATAAATCAACTGTTAGTCATATACACGCTGAAATATCAAAGATATGAGCGAGCGAAGTGATCGCGATTACATAGCGAGTTGTTTGACTTTACGTGTCTCGTTTATCATTATTTATCGTTAGAAATATCACGTTTAATAAATGTTTGAAGGTCTATTTATTAAATTACAAAAACGGGATGTGTGCGTACTGCATGTCGACCCTTTGCGAATTACGTACAGCGTACGGGGTAACCCCCACCTACCGAATACTCCGTATCAAAACAGGTGGGTTTTACCCTCCTTAATGTATGAATTTATGTTCAACAATATTATACACAAACAGGTTTGTGTGGCATATGGTAACACATTATTTCAAATGATTTTAGCAAGTACACGTTATATATTGTTTTGTTGTTTAAATAAATACGTTTTTGTGCATGTGTATTTTATGAGGCTGTTTTCGTGTGGCATCTTAAATTACTATTGATAAAGAGCTTCTGCATCAAAAGAATCGAGTCTCATGCAATATATTTTATATCAGGACATTACTTTTTTCTGACAATTAAACAACAGATAGCATATGTAGTCCGGGTATGATTGTAAACAGTGTACATGTATACAAAAGGCGTTTATTAGCATGTTAACTATGTTTGAGATAACACTGTTAAAACTAACACAGTTTGTCTTTAACCAGCTCTTAGTCGATATTCCATCACCGCAAAAGCTATTTTACATGTAGATAAATAGCCGATAATACGAAAGAAAAGTCGCGCTCTGTCACTTATTGTTTAGACCTGATGCAGATAACACAGACATTAAATCAAGAATTCCTGCGTTCCTACATGTATATTTGAATAGGATATACGTAATACTGTTTGCAACGCATCGAAGTATTGTTAAAGAGTTTTACTGTACTATATAGATTGTTATGGTAACATAATTACACAATGTAGACACGTAATGAGAAAAACAAATAAATAAGTTTAAATAAATCCATACAGACACGCAGACACAGCCAGCCACATTGATTGCTTAGTTATAACGTTTGTTCTCATTGTGTGAATTGCTAATGTTGTAATATTTTATAGTTTTTTTGTGAAAAATGTATGGACATGTAAGGAAACAAATAAGCATGAACATAGACAGCATAGATATCATAAACATTTAAATTCAACAGTACAATCAACATGTTTAAATGTTTGAAGACATTTGAAGGCATGTGACTATTTTATCATTAAGTTGCAATAATCTCACACGTCATAAAAACTAACATCGCACGTTGGCTTTGTAAAGATACAAGTTCAAAAGTTTGTTAAATGTGAGAACGATGATTGTAAATTAACATCTATATATAAATTGTTATTGCAATTTTGCATTATATTCTATTGACAAAAACAAAACTGTGTATATATTTCAATTACATATTCTAACGTGTTATTTGCAATACAGTATGTGTTCCGAGTTTATAGTATAAATATTGTGTAATGGCGTTTTATTTTGGTTTGTTTAAGCGTACATTTTGACCTGCCCCATTTGTGCTTGTTGTGAAAACCAGTGCAGCGATTTGGTTTGCGACAGTTATGGATGCCGGCCTGGATATTGGGATCGCTACTGTACAACTGAATGTCCCCTAGAATGTCGCACATGTCATCAACAGACAGGACAATGTTTATCTTGTCAAGAAGGACTTTGGGCAGAAAAGTGTGACAAGTGGTGTGGCCCCTACTGTAAATCATGTATTCAGTTAGATGGTTCCTGCTCATCTTGCAATCTTGGATTTTGGGGTAATGACTGTACATATAATTGCCACAGCGGATGTTCCAGCCAATGTCGACAAAAGGATGGCCATTGTTCACCGTGTAATGATAGGTACTGGGGCGACGCATGTGAAAAGCAATGTTCGGTTGGGTGCAAGAACACCTGCGATCAATACACAGGATATTGTTCGGAGTGTAAAGTCGGATATTGGGGATACGCATGTGATGAACAGTGTGGTCAGAGATGTTCATCAACAACATGTAAAAAAGCGAATGGTTACTGTTTAGAATGCAATGTTGGATATTGGGGAGACACGTGTGACAAACAGTGTAATCAGAATTGCTTATCTAATTTATGTCAAAAGGACATTGGCTGTTCAGCGTGTATTTCTGGGTTTTGGGGCAATCAGTGTGCAGATGTTTGTCCGGCAAAGTGTAAAGACGCATGTGACAAAACATCTGGAAACTGTTTCGAGTGCGATGCAGGTGTTTGGGGTGAAGAATGTAAGAACATGTGCAGTAAGGGGTGTTCGTCAAGTACCTGTGATATCTCAGATGGCGGGTGTTCAGAATGTGCAGTTGGATATTGGGGTAAAACATGTGAGGAGAAGTGTAACACAAGATGTAAATCGAGCATATGTGAAAAATCAAACGGACAGTGTTCAGAATGTATTGATGGAAATTGGGGTATTTGGTGTGACGGAAAATGTCCAGATGGTTGCAAACAACAGTGTTCCAAAGCCAATGGATTCTGTTTAAATTGTAGTGTCGGACAATGGGGAGATCGGTGTGAGAAACACTGCCCCGTTAACTGTAAAAGCACATGCACTCAAACATCAGGGTTTTGTTTAGAATGTAAGAATGGTAATTGGGGACAAACGTGTAACACACCTTGTGGTCAGGGATGTGAATCAATCAATTGTGACAAATTAAACGGATATTGCTCACCATGTAAAGAAGGGTACATGGGAAAGAAATGTGATTCGCATTGCAGACAAAACTGCAAGACATGCATTTCGTACTGGCATTGCACTGAATGCAAGAACGGATTTTGGGGCGACTACTGTTCGTTCACGTGCAATCGTGGATGTTCATCAAACTGGTGTAACAATATTAACGGAAGTTGTTCATGTAGAGAAGGGTATTTTGGCAAAAGATGCGAAACAAAGTGTACAGAAAACTGCCAAACATGTACTTCGGTCTATGAATGCACAAAATGCATGGATGGTTACTGGGGAATAAACTGCCGCAAGTGCAACCCGTACTGTAATGACACATGTGATAACCAGTCGGGATATTGTACATGTAAGGACGGGTATTTTAGTGCTTACACAAGGGAAACAGGGTGTACAAAATGTCCAATAAATTGTAAAAACAATTCTTGCAACTCAAATACCGGAAACTGTCGGAATGGCTGTACCGCTGGGTACTGGGGCATGAAATGCAATAACGAATGTAGTTTCAATTGCAGCCTAACGTGTTCGGAAGATGAAGGTCATTGTTTCCAGTGTAAGACAGAAAGCTTATATGGACAATTCTGCGATCAAGCCTGCAGTCAGAAATGCTTGTTCAACAAGTGTGAACAGGATAGTGGCAGATGTATCCATTGCATAGATGGCTTCATCGGAGAATTTTGTGATACAGAAACAGGTAAAATTATAGCATTTAAATATTTAATGCCACAACAAAAAAACCCAAATACATTTGCTTTGAATCATAGTATTCTATTCTTTCGTTTTAGTATAAGGCACAGTTATGAACAATGTAGATCTAAATCTCGCTTTTCAGCAACTGAATCATCCGGAACGATTAGAAGTGTAACCGTGTATGCTACCATAGGTGGTTTGGTTGGTGGAGTTTTCCTCGTTCTTGTGGGCGTTATTATCGTTCTTACATGGAGGAAAAGGTATGCGTGAATATTTATTTAAAGTGTTTTCTTTTGAACATATATTCAATTAATGTTCTACCTGTGTAATACGTAATGATAAATGCATTACCTAAATATCAGGTGATTTGATTTACAAAGCAATTGAAAGTATTTATATATGTGTGTAGTGATTTAAAACAACAATGCAAATCAATATATTTATAGAAGCCATCGTAATAGACAAGGCATTGAAGAGTTAAACGAACAGCCAGAACCAACAACTAACCTATCACCGGTCTATTCTACAGTCAATAAGATCAACGGTTGGTATTTACTTCCTTAAATTCAAATCACGTCTAGATTGTAGATATATATTAATAGATAAACTGGAAAACAAGAAGACAGAGCTATTAACGTAGTCATCAGCAAACTTTAATGCTTACTTAGCATGATTGATATTCACTGTGACAGAAAAGTGCATTTCCGACTCTTCTCTAAAAGTGTTGTAATTTATATTCTGTTATATTATATAGTTTTTTTGTTGAATAATGTCTTAGAATAGGCTACATTGTATATATATAAATAATTATTAATCACATCAATTATCATTTAGAGTTTTTTATAATATTTGACAAATATTGAGTTTGCTATCATAAATAGAACTTAGGAGAAGTTGGAAACTGGTCTAACCAAACTCAGAAACTCCAATTGTTGTAGCAAAAAGGCAGGCCAGAACTACAACGCAAACAGTAACGACGGTAGTAACTATCACCAACCCATCATTTCAAGCACAGTCAACTGCTGAACACATTGATGTTTGCTCCATGGGACAAAACGACGATATCCTAGAGATTGGTAATTCTATTTTTTTCCTAAAACTGACAAATCTTTCAAATATTCCTAAACTCTTCCTCTATATGATTTTATGCTTCGCTATATCATATTGTATATAGTCACATATGTGTGGAATGTAATGCACACAGCATGATTACAATTTAAATTAACATTTAGATAATGTATAGATCTACCTTGAACCTAGAACAATATAATTATGTACATGACCATGGATGAAACATTTGTAATAAATTATAATACCACACAAAACGCATGAGCTTTTGAATTGTACATGTTTGTGCAAAATAACACAACAATTTAAAAAGATGAAGACGACGAAGTGGCTCGCGCGATGGCAATCCGGTTTGAGGCCAAAGGCGGCGTCTACTACAACAATGACGAAAAGATAAACAACGAGAAGGTGGCGGTGGCAAACATCGCTCAGTATGTGGCGGAGCGAACGATGTCTCAATATGAAGACGAATTTGAGGTAAGTATTACACTTTTCGTCAGTCATGACAATGCTTTATTGATGTACTAAACGTATTATTTCCGTATGCCATTCCATAAACGTATAATGTACATGCAATGCTTTTTCGCATTCGTACATGTAATCAATTCGCTGGTGAAGTTGATTTTAATAAGTAATTATTTAACCGAATGTTTAAGCGTATGCTATAGTCAGTTGAAAGCAAGCGTCTTCGGGTCAGGCCATATCAATGCGACGGAGTCACTGTAAAAGAGTTATTTACTAACTTACTCTATTGTTTAATGGTATACTGTTTGTTTCAGAAATTGCCCTATGGTCTTATTAGACCATATAAAGTATCGCAGCTGAGCAACAACATAGCTATGAATAGATACACTGGCATATATCCGTGTACGTATTTAACAAAGCGTTTAATATGGCTCGTTATAACCGTTATTAACCAGCATATGCATTGCTACATGTAACTATATACACGTTGTCTTTTAGAAGTAAATATATCACTTGTGTTTTAAGGAAGTTAAACCAAACGAGTTTTATGGTATAACAAAACTAACATGAACTATAGCCATGACATGTTTTATGTTGGTATAAGTAGTACTGTATATGTACACATACATACACTAGATGACGACAGTCGTGTGAAGGTCAGGGGTGGAGTGACCGACTACATCAACGCCAGCTACATTGATGTAAATCATTTCATATATGCATGTTTACAGCACGATATACTTTTATTTCAATTATTCCGGGTTTATGTATTTTAGACAAGTTAAGTGATTCGCTATATTTGAGTTAAGCGCTCAGCAGATGCAGTTATATATGTACATGTGACTGCCAACTTACATATATACGAAAACATCACTATTAAATTGATAATCCACATATATGCGACTGTGATATATTAAGTGGTTCAAAGTTGTGTTGTTACAAAATCTTCCGCAACACTACGTATAAAACGTTTTGATTGATATACAGTTTTTTTTTAATAGCAATTCTGGTTTTTATTTCCAGGGCTACAAACGGCGAAACGAGTTCATTGCAACACTAGGTATAATTATACATACACATTTTACTAAGACAAAAAATATATAAAAATATCAGGAATTGCAATGACAATATAATGAAACTGTTTTGTAACTTAAAGGACATTAAAATATTATGGAATGCATGTATATAAAACTCAAACAATTTGCCTATAGACTCATGCGCATTCTGTTATACTAAACTTTTCTTATCATTATAAGGTCCAATGAAGAAACAGTTGGGAGATTATGGCGCATTTTGGTGCATGGTTTGGCAGCAGAACGTGGAGACAATCGTCATGCTGACCAAACTGAAGGAGGGAAAAGTATAGCTTTGGATTAAATTTGTATAGATTCTTTAGAACATCAGCGTATTGACAACTTACGCTTATTTCCCCCGTATAATTGAACATGGTGATTTGAAAAAGTATGTGCGATTATATTTATATTATATTTGTTATTTGTGTAATAATACACACTTTACAAAACTTATTAGTTTTTACCCGGTCCCTACCCAGTGTGCCTACACGTATTTCTTAAATTTAAACATCGTCCTAATACTTTGTCACACAAATAAACGCGAACTTCCAGAATTAGCATACCAGAAGACTGAAAAAGCACAATGTTTACTATTAGTAATTACAAAGATTTTTTGCCGAGCATTGTGCGGGTCAAACCCTAATCCACGGATTATACGTTGCGTGCTTTACCGACTGATCGAGAGTACATGTAGTCTGGCTGCAGGATGAATATGGTAGAACGAAAGAATTCATGACTTTCGTCATTCGTCTCTGACATGGCACAACATTTCTTTGTTCATAGATAGACAAGTGTGAGCAGTACTGGCCAAACAAAAACACCACCCAGACGTACGGTGAGGTCACTGTGACGTCATTACTGGAAGACGTGTACGCGGAGTTTACACACAGGTCTTTCAGGATAAAAATGGTAAAATCTTTTGTATTTAAACTTGTGTAAGCATTTTATCTGTTGAATTTAAAATTGTACTACTTCAGCATTCTATCTTCCCAATCTAACAGTGCGAGAGCCACTTGAAACCATTATGTCGCGTATCTGTACTGTTTTACGAGCGAATACCATCTTCGGCATTTAAATATTTGAGTAGCTTATATTGCTATTAAATGTGTGCTCAAGTCGAAACAGTTGACCAAAGTTGCATGTTTAAAGACAAAATACACTTTATGACAGGAAAGCTCATCTTCATTGCCTTTCTTTTAAACGAATGATCATTAATATATGTTATGGCTGTTAGATTCATTGTAGTCCAATATGTGTTTACATTTCAAGATAGAAGCTATATATACTGTATTTCTACTAAAACCCATTTAATATAGATAATGCTGAACGTAACATCATTTCATTTAGGGCTATATCATTTTAACTGTATATTGATTTTACTATCTTTCCATGCTAAAAGTCAGCCACTTCGAATCATTATGATGCATGTGTTATAAGTGTAAACCATCTTCAGTAACTTATTGTTTAAGTAGACCTATTTGTCAACAAGTGTGTGATCAAGTGGAAACAGTTTAGCATAGATTCATCTTCAGTAACAAGAGACACTTGATGACAAAACAGCTTCTCTTCATTGTTTTTGTTTCAAACGAATTTAATCATCTTTACTGTATTTTTTCTAAAACTAATCTAGCATATTATGCTGAACTTAAAATAATTATCTTTGTTTTTTGTTGTTGTTATTTATAGCTGCCAACTGTGTGCCAATTATATCATTTTACTGTATTTTGGCGTTATTAATTAATGTTGCTAGTACATTATCTATTGTAATGTGTATCAACTGTGTAAAATAGTCCAAATAATTTACGCTGAGAAAACAACAACAACAGATTCATCACTCTGAACTACGCGTGCTTCATCACATGCACTACACGAGCTGGCCGGATAGAGGTGTTCCGCATGACGTCATCACTCTCGTCGATTTCCGGCATCGAGTGATGTCATTGCCAACCACGATGGACGGGCCAGTAATCGTGCATTGCAGGTTCTTGCTTTTAGGACATGTATATGTATTGCACTTTTGCTTTTGATATATCAGGTAAAGAGCCGTTTTGCGTGTTTTTCCACAACATTGTTTCCCTGTTAACGTATGCATAGGTCATATTTTTATAATCTGATCACTGTCTAAGTGTGTATGTTTATGCCTAATACGTGTATGCTAGAAAAAAGGGGTTTGTATAAGTTGTAATTATGAGTAATAACACGCGTTTTGTGAGAGCGCGATACACACAAACGTTTTGTTTAGGACTTCCTAACTCATCTTCATTTAAACATGTTTATTTTCAGCGCGGGTATCGGACGGACGGGAACATATATTGCTCTGGACATCCTCACCAAGGAGGGCCTTGACACTGGCCGCATCGATGTGCCCGGATGTGTCCTCAACATGCGTCAGAACAGACCGAACATGATTCAGACACTAGTGAGTCACACAGTACCACTCAATGTTGATATAAATTTAAATTCCTTTTCACACACATTAAAACCCATCCTAATAGAAGTGTAATGGGAAGTTGTGAACAAGTATCTATGATCTCTTATAAGAAGTTTCTGTGCTTGTAGTAGTTGAACATGTCCACAGGACATTTTATATAAATTATTTTTATTTGATAATTGATTCTGCTTGCAGGGGCACATACATTTACAGTTAGTGTTTATTTGTCATTCATTGAATTTGAAAACACCGTTTTACAAAAAACTTTAAATACATTTGCCTTTGTTGTAGGTGTAACGGGGAAACTAGTCCTTGATTGATATTTAAGTATGATACGTACAACAATATGTTATATGTTATGTCAAACACAACGGTGCCTGTTTTTATAGAACAAACGTCATAACCGGCCATTTACAACAGTGGCTATTCGTTTGCATATAACCTATGTAGTGTTTAAATATTTAAAGGAACAGTACCGATACCTGCACCACGCTCTCGTGCACACACTCACCTTGCCATGGGAGCCAGTCAAGGTCGACTACTTTCCACAATACATGCAGCAGAACAAAGGCGCAAAACTACACGAACATTTTAAGGTGTGTTTATACAAACTTGGGTAACGTGGCTTTAGGTTTGTGATACATTATCTAAACAAATATGTGTTTAGCTCGTTTGTAAAAATACAACATTGTTAATGGCAAAATGTATTAAATATTAATTGTATATCTATCTCATAAATTTAAGTATTGCGATTCAACGATTTTGTTTCGGTACAGTCGCTGCAGGATTGCACAGATCCGGTCACGAAGGAGGAAGAGGAAGCATTGTCAATAAATAAAGACAGAACCGCACACAATCGGCCTAACGCTGACATTCCCGGTACTTAAGTACTTAAAGTTTTTCTATAAAAGATAATGTATTCATTGCGAAATTTAATGATTTATTCATAACTTATTTCCAAAGAACACCGACGGTAGTAGTTTGCATAATGACCTACGCGACATCCACCTACTATTTATTTTACTATAGGCGACGAACGTGGACCAATATTACGTCTAGTCCAGCCACTTGGTGCAAATGGATACGTTAATGCTGTTTACATCAATGTAAGCACATGTTAGGTATTCTAATGTAGCCAGTTTACAATGTTAGTACATGCTATTCATGACTGGCAACATGTATAAGTAAGTTTCAAGCCAAATTTAACAAAAGCATCATACTCATAACACGTTTTAATTAATTCTAAAATAAAATTCAGTCCAGTCCAAGTAGCATACAGAAATGAACACTGTCAGAGTTAACAG
>Ga0224511_10000418_pt1 | contig 19884 bp, 5 predicted proteins | sample SF_May12_sed_USG_2_FD_169988 | JGI IMG/M metagenome (GOLD analysis project Ga0224511, IMG submission 169988) | Sediment microbial communities from San Francisco Bay, California, United States - SF_May12_sed_USGS_8_1 | ecosystem: Environmental > Aquatic > Marine > Sediment | place: USA...
AGTCCGGCTCGTGGTAGATTTTAACTCAAAGCTGGGTTGAAGACGACCAAAATTTTTCAGCTCTATCCCCTGGCAAATGTCAGCTTGTCTAAAAAGCTTATACGTACGTCTCGCCGTAACTCGGCCTTAGTATAGGCCTCTACGAGCCGCTTCGCGGCTCGTAGAGGCCTATACGGCCGATATCAAATTAGTTTTACTGAGACGGCATCAAAAGTATAAAACATTCATAACCTTAAATGTTGCAGTTATGTATATCCCACACTGAAAGTCAAGCCAACATATAATAATATAAATTGACGAGATGGTCTAAGAAAAATGTTGCAAACAATGTAGACAGATCAAGTTTAAAAGGACTAGAGTACAGAGTTGTGGGTTGGAAAGTACTTACAGTGTGTGTATCTTAAACATAATTTAGACATAAGTATACATACAAAATAAACTTGATGTAAAATACTTGATAACTAAGGTAAACTCTTTTTTCTGTCCCATGGACAAACAATGAGTTCCCCTCTGATTGAATGATGTATTGAAAAATGTCCTAATTTGCGCACAATGCTCTTCAAAACTAGCTAATGGTGCCCACAGCTTATGCTTTTTTTGCAGTTATTTTCATTTTGGGGTCAATATAGATTCTATTTTTTACAAACTGTGCTCTGGGGCTTTATGGCACCATGACGAAATGGCCCGTACAAAACCAAACACATAGAACAAAACAAAACACGCAAAACAACCAGACGGAATGTTGAGTTAACACCTCGGTATGGAAAATGACTTTCATTGGGAGTTAAACCAGTTCTAAGCTATAGCAAGCCTTACACTTTCTCAACACTTATTTAAGATTGGAATAAGGTTGAGAACTGTATCTTCATGTATTTTATGCGAGCATATCCTTTATTCCAAGAAAATCAACCACCGAAGATTGATGAAATCAGGTAAAGTTGATGACGCTGTACAGACATGCTTATTATTTATTTGAACAATTATGTCTTAATGATGATTGAAATAGCCTGTCTGCAACCAAAGCACTTACACTGAAAGTAGATAATTACAACTAAAGTAACACTGAGTGCGCCTTAATGTCACAACTGTTAGTGCTTTCATATTCTGTAGTGTCCTTTAAACCCAGATCTGCAAATCAGTTTGTGGTTGATTATCATAATCCATGACATCGTTTGATGTAAAATTATTGCTGGATTAAAAAGAAATATACAATCATTGCAGGCAATGATTTGTTATTAAAAATCAGTTAATTTTAAAAAACTATATCAATATAAAACAGCTATAATGTAACAGTATTTTAATAATTGGATATAAAATAAACTCTTTTCAACATGGTCTTTACCGCTCCGGTTACTATCAGTCAGTGGCGTACCGGACTTGTAATGCAAGGTTAAGAGATTTGAGCTCCACCAGGAGCGACGAACCTTTTCCTTGATAATTGATACTAGACAAAAAAGGTGATATGTGTCAATATTATTTAGCTCAAATTGTTCCACGAATTTTGATCGAACTTCACAGGAATGATTCTAGGGTGGTCCACAACCAAAATTGCTATAACGATTTTAGCTGATGGCATAGTTAGATCACATAATCAGAATATATGGTTTAAAATGCAGTTTTAAACATGTTTCCTGATATTTTAGATTTGGTTCACAACTTCATATTGGGGTCATTTACTTCAGTTGTTCAAGGTATGCCTTTGAGGGCGACATGGTCTTGTTTTAGGGAGTCACACTTTCACATTTATTTAAATTATTTTACATTTTTTATTATCCGGTGTAGGACAAATTTTGACACAAGTGGCACCATTTAAAACACTTAAGATCTGTAACATACCAACATGTGAACATTCTGGGCCAGGTGGTCACAGCGAAAATATTGTTAAAAGGAGAGGATCACCCGTTAAGAAAGGTTAAATTGTGACCCTATTGGCATATTTGAATGACATTGCTAAAGGACACCTAGTCATTTTATTTGGGTTTTGTGAATGGTGAATATTTGTCCCGTAATGGCATTATTTCAACATCTTAGTGAAAGGATTTGTAGATAATGTTATATACCAAATATAAAAATCTCTGTGCCTTGTGAAATTGAAATATAAACATAGTACGTATTTTAACACCCTTTTCTGACCCCTTGGCAAAATTCTGCAATCGAATGGAACATTTTAAACATCTTAGGTAAGGGACAACCCTTGATCGTTTCTGCGAAGGTAATACACAGTAAACAATTTTATTTTCTACTTGATTTACATGTAATGAAGTTATTGCGTTGGTCTTTCAGTGGTAGAGCGTTTCCACCACGAGAGGAATGTCGTGTGTTTGATCCCTGACCAAGTCATACCAACATTCGTCTTGGGTCTGTTAGTAACGAGACGTGTTCATCATTAAACTTTCTCCAGAAAGGCGTGCACACCCTTAAACCACGCTCCCATGTTACGGCAACGCGCTCATGACCGAGTGACATTGTTTTTCGAAATGCCATGTCTGGGTGACGGCCACGAATGGCATAAAGCCATTATTTTTCCAGTTGTTTGTCTTTGAATGGTGTAACTCTGCCGTCAAGATATTCAACATATTTCACATCGTTACAAAAGTCGTTCTTAGTAAACGGATACCCAAAGTTGCTTAACGTATTCGCAAAATCGAAATGTGTGCTCCTCTGCCACTGTAAAAAGGGGTTCCTTTCCTGGCCTAATATCTCCTTCGGATACACGGTCCGCAAGCTTATCTAAAAGGATCGTTTGGGGTACACCGTACATCCAAACCACGCCCTTTTAGACATCTTGCCAGACCGGACTATAACAATAGTCATTTTTAAATCTTAAGGGAGTGTGTTTTTTTTCTTTTGCAACTAATTTTGGACGACATATTTAAAAGAAAATATTTTGATAAATAATAGTTGTCCAAAAGAACACCTATTTTTTAGGGTCGACAGTACCCGAATTAAAAAAATGTAAACATCTACCACTGTTTTGTGTTCGTATCTCAACGTATGTCGCTTGAATTTGCGTGTACAATTGATACGTTATAGCTATAATCCACACAAACAACGAAAAGCAGTAATCTCAATCGTTGTAATGAATGTTTAAACCGTATGAAAAACACAAAAATATATGTTTTCTAAATGTCTGTTGCGTCATGATGTTGTAAGAGTTTTTGTGTCGTCCCTTGTGCTAGTTTTTGTCATGGTGCCCTTAAACATGACATAATTATCTACATTGTTTGCAACATTCTTTGTTTGAACATCTCTTCAATTTATATTATAGACTCACTTTATCGTCGACGATAGCGAGATCGGTAAAATAGTTGAGAGATCGGTAAAATAGGGAGGGTGACTCCACGCTGGAAAGTTCCTTTTAAACACATTTATTTGTAATATACATAACAAACATAGCAATAAAGCAGTCCATTCATTATCGCGCAATGTTTCGCATTGTTATTAAAAAAAGATTTGTTTTACTCTCGATCCCATTAAAATAAATGTCATAATGATGTAAAAAAACAGGCAGTATTTAGTATATTTCTACATCAATTCCATGAGCAAAATAATAGATAATATTATATGTGAAACCTTCCTTTAGCAAGTAAATAAGTTACCGTCAGATCAAGTTTTAGTAAATTAAAAGTAAATTATTACACTTGTCATCCCACAAAAAGGTATGCTTATATTTAAAAAAAGCCGTACTCACGTCAGTTACTAATTTATTTAGATATGTTTGCATTTGTTCAAAAAGTAACTTAACTTAATAAAATAGTTAATTTCTTAAATATTTATTTTAAAAATCATTCTGGGCCATAGGTGGGATAGAGAATGCAATATCCATCTGCAATAAACCATGTAATAGAGTTTATGAAAGCTGTAGATTATCTTTAACACAGCGTTTGGGCTTGCATAATGAGTATCATGTCTTTTTTGAAGATTAAAAAAGGCGCATGTTGCACACTGTATGTAGTCGATTTGTTTTATCTTTGCATTACGCTGGTCACGTCTATGTTAAATATGAGTGTTCCTTTAATATGAGTTAGACCTTTATGGCTGGCTAATAAACAACTCTTGCCGTTTTAAAGGTACGCGTGTGTGCACTGCTTTTAAATCCTTTCACCTTTTTGTCCTGACCACTCTTAAAGCGGCAATGCCATGCTGTCCTTGCTAAACGAACGATATAAAAATTATGTTACGTGTGTATTTTTACTTTTGTTTTACATTTCAGAAATTATTACAACAGTCAAAGTTAATGTCGTTGTTGTCAAACTATTTCTTTTCTATGATATTGTGATGGGTTTCTTCAGTCTACATTAAGATGATAACACTTAGTCTAGCATTTTAAGTTTAACGCATGACTTATGTACAGTTCAGTGTCTATCTCCACCGTTTTGCATTAAGACCATGTACATTCTACTTGAAGTAAACCATATTTTCTACTTTTGTCAAATAATTCGTCTTTCATCCCATCTGATGTTGTGTGTCCCCGGCGACAAATTATTTAAAGGACTTTGCTACAATTATGATTTATTTACCTGTACTCACGCGTCACCGATTGGCCGACCTTGATGTTGTAAAAAAATTGTTGTTAGTAAACTGTTCCTTGCGTAAAATTCAAGCACATGCGACATTAATAAAATCAGACTTAAGCTGTAGTTTACGCGCTGCTGTTTCGTCCGTCGTATTGATTTGTTTTATGTTAGTTTTTACGAGCTGGTATTGCGTTATGGTTAATTGTAATTTGTATATTGTATGTGACATTTAAAACATATTATAAATAATGACTAGGATTTCTATGTGCAAACTTCTTTTCCTGTAGATTATCAACTTATTTTAGTGAGACGGCATGCAGGTATTAAACATTTATAACCTTCATTGTTGCAGTTACGTATATCCCACTATAAAATTCAAGCCAACATGTTATACTATAAATTGATGAGACGTTCACAGACAAATGTTGCAAACATTGTTGACAGGTTTTAAGGGTATCATGAGAAAAATGGCCCACAGATAACCCAACACTTAAAACAGCATAAAACATGCAGAACAACATGACGTAACAGACATTCCGAATAAACTTTTTGTGTTTATTTTGGAGTTTTCTCCATTTTATATATATTTTAGATTTATTAAAATGATTTCCCAAAGAAATGTTGAGTTTCCGCCTTGGTACGGTCAACAAATTTTGTCGGGGGTTTAAACCAATTTTAAGCTATAGCAAACCTCACACTTTCTCAACATTTATTGAAGATTGTAATTCCGTTTAGAACGGTATCTTCATTTATTTTATGCAGGCTCATCATTTATTCTAAGAAAAGCAACCATCGATTGGGGATTTATGTAATGCAGCCAGGTAAAGTTGATGACACTGTACAGACATGCAAATTATTTATTTGAACATTTATGCTCCAATGATGATTGAAATAGCCTGTCTGCAACAAAAGCACTTATACTGAAAGTAGATAATTACAACTAAAGTAACATTGAGTGCGCCTACATGTCACAACTATTAGTGCTTTCATCTTCTGCAGTGTCCTGTAAACCCAGATCTGCAAATCAGCTTCTGTTTGATAACCGAACTTGTTGCCATCTTTAGAGGTACAACTTTTGTTGAAGTAAAAAGATACGATTTGAAATCAGTTCATATTGATCAATATCTGACAGATATACCCATATCGATGCATTTAACAACACAAGTTCTTATTATTACTAAATTAATACAATAAAACATTATAAAACACGCGAACATGTTATTATGGTGAAAGCTGTTCTGTGCGTTGTGTGGGATATCTTTTCATTCAAAGAACAAAGTTCGTGGAATGTCACTAAATGCAGTCACGTAAATATCTGACGCAATATTTGCAAGCTGATTAACCATATACTCCATAGTACAAATGAATCTATTGTCAGATTTAAAAGCATTAAAACTATCTCTAAGGCTAAAGTACTTTCCCCACAATCCAAAGACGATTATACCACATACAAATTAAAGAGCAATGTTCAAAGTAATACAGCAGCGGGAAGATACGCTTATATGTAGATGTAAATATTTTTGTACTTGACCTGACTAAACAAATTTGCGCACATATAGGTAGAAATAATGCTATCGTTGCCAATCGTTGTACTTATTGCAACACCAGTTTATGTGTACTTACAACATAATGATGTAATAGTACACATCCTAGATATGTTTTGAAATGCTAAAATAGTGTCATTAAGAATTTTTATATCACCTCTTTGTTCCAAAACGACGTATTATATTATAAATAGCCATCAGTTTACAAACGATCTAATTACAAACAAGACATCATTTTGTCTCCAGGTAAAAGAAGACCCTTAAAAGCGTTATTCCGTTCTAAACACAGAGCCTGGTTTTATCTACGCGCTTATTGTAAATCGAATATTAAGTGGTTTGAGTGACCTAATGGAGCCTGGCCGATAATAGGTCGCGTGTTAATGATTATAGAGAAGTTAATATTTTACGTTGTGTTTCACACATTATCCAATACCACCACTGCTAACGTGCCTTTTCCGTAAAATATAGAGTATAACTTATATTTATCTGTTCAGTAACATCTAAAATAAATATAAAATAATATTTGGGTCTAACTATATGACATGCAGTTATAAATGAATGATGTATACACACTAGCTTTTTTTTCTAAATGTCTGTCGCGTTATGGTGTTCTACGTGTTTTTGTGCTGTTCTGTATGTTGGATTTTGTACGGGCCATTTTGTCATGATACCCTTAAACTTGACATATCTACATTGTTTACAACATTCTATCTTTGAACATCTTTTCAATTTATATTGTGCTATATTTTTATGGTCATGTCAGATTAAGACTTGAAAATAGTCAATGTTTAAGGAACTTTTTCTTGTTTCTAATAATAACTGACATGTTAGCTCACGCACAATCAATAAGCTAAACCGTCTTGTTTCGTTATTAATTTAAGGATGCATCACACAACTCTTAAACTGTAAAGAGACGAGAAATTGGACTGGAACAATGACTGTCTTTGTTGTAGATATGGTCAATTATTACCAGTTTGTGCTTTATTTGGACATGTAACAAAATATTTTGGTGTTTCATGTGCACTTTTTATAATAAAAAACCATTTACGAAAATAACAGAAAACGAAAAAAAAGAACTTACATTTTAAAACAGATTGTGGATACACACATGATCGTCGAAAAGCTGTGTTGTTTGTATACAATGCATATATTCAAACTTATGTAATGTTCACAAATATACCATGTAGTTATGCAATGGGACAAGACGCAATTAGGTTATTTTTAAGTTAAAAAATACGCAACATTGATTTTCCTAAAATCTGTTCACTTCTCGTAAACAAATGATAAAATAAACACTAATGTCCTTAAAACGTACACAAAAACATCCACATTAAACTAACCTAGATATGACCACTTGTAATGCTAAATTGCCCATGTACAAACATAAACCCTTACACTACAGACGGTTGTTTTTTGGGGTTATACAATGTGACTGGACAAGATTACATTGTATGTAGTTTCATTTTCGTAAAAATGCCATTTTTTCCCATAAAAAATACACACAATAAAAATCGGCTATTAACACCTTTAATAGTACAATTCTTATGTTTGATCAAAAACCGTGATACTACAAATGGCGAATCTTGTTAATTGAACATACTTTCAACTTCGATGTTGACACAATATAAGTTTTCGTGTCCAAATAAAAGATTTTCATTTCAGAACCAAACGTTTCATTTGTGTTCGTTTGATAAGCTTTACCTAACCTTTTAACATAGCCATTAATATGTCCAACTGGTTGATATATGTAAGAAGAAATAACATTCACAAATATAACTTTATTTTAAACTGTTCCCAGGAAAACAAGAATCGTGTTGGTGTATACCAGTGGGGGCGAATGTCGTTTAAAACACTTTGGTCTATATATTTGTCGTGGTTTAATGAGGCTACTAACTTATTCTCTCTGACATTTTGGTGTTAAGATTTATGTCTGTCTTTCAAACATATTCCTGCGATGATTTCCTTAGGAAAAATGACCATCACGGTTTTATCCAACGGTGCAAAGAAACCAGCGTTTAGACCTACATCCTACAAGTAATTTGCAAACCACACACAAGGTCTTTAGAGTTGCGGAAGAAGACAGGACAACATTTGTTTGACTTCATGTGATAATGGCTTAATAGGGTGTTTCATGGCGTCTTTGAAACCACTTAGCTACATGAGCTACATGTATAACGCATTGGTATTTCGCTTCCTACGTAACAAATCGTTCTTGTATTATTTTTACTCAACATATGTTAATCCCCATTGGCATACGTGTGCCCTTATTTTGGAAATAAATGCCACTTACAACATTTAAAGGAACTAAATCTCTAATAATCTCGTGCATTCGAACTTTTTTACGGTTCATACTTGCTTTTGTAATACGGAGGATAACTATGTAACTAACATTTATGCTTGCAGTTATTTCATCACACAATAATATCTTAGAACATTAGAATGAAGTTGAGAATTGCATTGCCATGTGTGTTAGGTGTGTTTATCATTTATTCAAAGATCAATCAAATACTTTTGGGATATTTATGTTATGTAATTGTCTGACGCTATATTTGCATTCACACCATTTAGTTGGAAAATTATGTTCTAATTATGGCAAGATCACTTACATGAAAACACATTATTACACCACATGAAAGAGTTCTTGCGCCTTATTGTCACAACAATTAGCACTTTTGTGTTCAACATTGTACTTAACACCGTAGTCTGCACTTTGGCTAGTGGTGTAATATCATTTACGTATATTTTGATGAATACATAAATAAATATAATCATGCTCGACTTTGTAACGATTAGAGCATCTGATGTAAATAAAAAGTACAATAATAACAGATGAGGACATTGAATTGCAAACCAATTCATGCACACGTATGTATTAAATGAAATTTGGTTCCAATAAAACAATCCTAGGTGAATTGGAATAACACTTTTAGGTATCATAACAGATACTTATTTATATACATAATATTGTAAATTCACCTTTTGCCTGTTAGTGCGGCTAAACATTGTCATTAGACTAGATCATCACAACTTACACTGTGATCACACAATACTACGTGGTGTCGACAAACATATCAACATCAACAATAGATATTGTCCTGATTGTCCGATGTTTAAATCCCGAACATTGACGGAATATACACGGGAACGTTTTAACAGGAAGAATGCAAGTTACAGTTCCAGTGAAAAGAAATGGGGACAATATCATTTGCGTTGTTTAAAGATGGTATGACGCTCTTTGATCGCCCTTTTAAAATACTGGCTAAATAAAAGGTATAATGAAGCTTTGTGAAATATTGTACTGTGTTATGCCTTTATGTGAAACAGATACTGAATACCAGACGTTGTTGAGTTTACGCCAGTACATGCATTTTGTTATAAATATAGAAAATGGTTTACTATAAATCACATTTCTTTATAAAATAAAAAAATGTTTGTACCTAAGCAGTCGATGTATCAATAAGAGCAGAACAGGAAATTAAAAAGAATACTGTGTATATGTATTTGTATTTATGTCAAACAGCAAGGTTGTTTTTTCTTAAATGAACAAAACTATTTTAAGGTGTCAAACGTACTAGTTAAATGCATTCATACACTTTGTCAGATTTATTGTAATAAATAACAACTGTAAATGCGTAAAACTATGAATATAAGCAGCTATGGAGCTGTTAAATGCGGAAAGTTTTCAGATGAGACTTCTTTGTGGCTTTGAAAAACGGCTATCAGCGTTTGAAATGCGTTTATGACAAGAATTTCATCAGTCAATGATAACTCTAAAATACAAGTTATAATAACTACACGTAAAATAATAGATGAAAATTGCTTAATTTTTGTAACGCCATCGTTAAGGATTTACTTTAAATGCAATATAAGCTGTTATAGAAAAAAAAAACAAGTACATGTATCTAGAAGCGGCAATACATGACTGGGATGAGAATGTATAGGATCAAAATGCCTACAATTACCTAATGGCATAAGAAAATGTTCAAATGATCACTGGCTACAGACGTAGGTCATCTCAGGATAGATATGTCTGCCAGAAGACAAAAATACATGTTTCATACATATGTTTTTGGAATAAGGTTAATTGACTTCCCTGAAATTACATTAAATCAAACGCTCTTGGTAAATAAACAAGCAAAGTAAGTTAGTTTGGGTACCTTGGTAATTAAAATGCTTTCAAACTTTAGTCCGGAGTAAAACACAACTATGTGTTTACTTTTATCCATTACCAGTAAATACTGTTGTAGGCTCCGTAAGTCGTTAAGTATGACAGGTTGTCTCCAGACTTTTGGTGTGTACTGTATATGAATCACTCTGTCAGTCAACTTTTGGTTTGTCAAAAGATAATGGTAAAAGTTTACTCATCGAATCACTTTCACTTTTGATGCGATTAAATTTTGCAAACGCTTCTTTATACATATTGCTGATTTATGATTTCATCTTATTTAGTAGTTGTATCAATGATTTTAACTTTACAATAATAGTTTTCGACTTGTATCTTTTCTCAATATTTCTTCATGCAAATATACCCAAAGTCACATTCCAGTTGATAAATGTGCATTTAATATGCAAATATGTGCAACTAAACATCAAAGTATAATACAACAGTCTAATTCTGTTGGTGATATCAATTGAAGAGATGTGATATAAAAAAATTGCAAACACACGAAATCGCCATGGTGGAACACGCACTATAGTAAATTAAGAATTTTCTAAACGTTTTTTTAAGAAACTAATGGGCATTATACCTACGATTTATTGGCTTTGGTTTAAGCATTCAATGTATTTTCCTTCAGATAACATTTTAGTAAAAATGTAAGAAAGCGAGAAAACATTGTTCCCAAATATTAAATCAAAACCACTGCTTTCTAGTTGTTTTAGTTAATTTTAGACTATTGTGTGCGTTTTTGTAAACAAATTTAATAATTAACAGAGAACGTCAATATTTTGTCAGTCCCTCAAAACACTCTTGAAGACCTGTGAAATATGTACTTACTGATATCTATCAAATAGGCTACCGTGTTAGTCACGTGCTTCATAGAAAGCACGAAGGGATCAGCGTAAAAAATCAAGTTGTTTACAACGTTAAAAGTTGTATCTGCGTCTTGTTGTTCTCAAACTTTATAGTATATATGTTATTTGTAAGAGTAGTGAGTTGAGCTCAAATCCGGTACCAAACAGCATTTAAACCCACAGTCACAACAATAACCGGCCACCACAAACAGCTTTTTATTTTCTGAGAAAACAGTCGCTTCCTATAATATGTAATAGATTGTCGACAAATAGAGACATTGTCTGTCTCAAGTTTAGGTTTTAGGGGAAATTGCAAAATCACTTCTTTCCATTTAATGAATATTAGGACTCCTGGAGCTAACTAATAGCATTTTTCACCAACAAATTTGCAATGTAATATTAGATCAGCAGAAAGACTCAACTACTCGTAAAATCAATAACGGCGGTCATTTCTTCAAACCAATGTTTCTGGGTTCACTCGTACTAGTCACTGTTCTTTACATGCAACTGACTGTTTTCCGGCATAAATCAAATGTCGGAAATAACTGAACCAGACTTAAACATGACGAAATACATTAGACTTTGCTTTGTAAATTGTCATCAAATTTAAGTGTTTAATCTTGAGGTAAAACACACATCATAAAAGACGTTTACGATTAATAGTCACTAAATTCGAAAAAACAAACAAATGTTTTTGAATGCCACTGCTTTTAATGTCTGCCCTGTTTATGCACACAGACGAGTGTAGCCTCATTGTACAGACAACTACATCTGGATTGTAATGATGTTGTTACCAAACGCGCAAATCATCTAAATACTATATTTTATGTCAATACAAATAAAACGCGATTTTAAAACCTTCGCAAATGGGGCCGATAAAAACAATCTTATTTCCTTTTTGAATGATTTTTTATTGGCGTAACCTTACACATGATCATTACGATTGAAGATGCCTGACATTATGGCTAATATATTAGGTATTAATCGTTTTTGTCCATTTCTCTAGAATTATTGTTTGCTGCTCTAGATACACACATTTTTGTGTGAACATATTTCATACGCATCGGAACTCCAGGCCGTTAATTATTACCACCATACACCACGCTAACTCGTAAATGTCTTTAAATATGCTGATAAGTCGCCCACTACACGCAGAACGCTTTTTAGACATAGGTTTGGTTACGGGGTCATAATACACAAATAACAGTCCACTGTATAATGACACATGTACATCGGCCTAATATGTTTAAGCACATTTTGGTTTAAACAATAAATGCAGTTTTATGCTGCTTTGTATAATTTGATTAAAAATGGTAACGACCATTACATTTGTTTTAACGACACGAAGTTGGGGGTTATGCACCGTTCCGCAAAATGTCAAGCTCCGCCCAATGCGGTAGATTTTCTTTGATTTTGTGAAGGCTTGTGAAGAGGTCTTTCTTTTGTGTTTTCTAGGTCAGATTGTCACCTGACAATAAAATTCTAATATATTGCATTAAAATTGACCATGTTCTGTTATAAATAATCATGATTGACAGTTGTGAAAATGTCCATTGTCACAATGATTGTCCTATTGTATGATGCATTGCTGAGTTGTATGTCGTCAAGTCTTTCCACAAAACCTATTGCTCAGATCACCACGGTATACTATTAATGATTTCCTTCAATTAACATGAATACAATTTTAATGGTCTTTTTTCTGCTTAATGACGTCATTGTCTGTAATAAAACGAGAACACATGATAGCAAATTCTAAAGTTTACCATGAGTGTAATCCGCCTTATGTCTTAAATGTTGGCGCGATTTGCTAAATAAACCGATTGAGAGCGATTGCAAAATGATAATGCGTTATAATAAATTTAATTACATGTACAATAATATAAAATGGTATGTTTATGCTGCTTGTGGTGGCGGAATCCTTTTTTAAGTTAACAATTGCGCCAAATCCATTACATTGATTGAGTGTGCTTTGGGGTTCAATTTCGACTATGAATGTAATTACATGCATCGGGTGTTTACTGCGTGCACGCTAAGAACATAAACTGATAATTGTTTATATGAACAAGGTTCTATCAGACCATGCATCACATCCAATTGGTGTTCGTGCAAGTAAATAGGTTAATATTTGTTTGGTTTTACGTGTATGTATTTAGCATTTAATAGTTTCGATTTTCTTCTTGTTAAATTCAGTATCGTTAACTTTTTAATACAAAACTCCTAAAAAATAACATAATCATGTTTTAACGACATTCGAATGTTTAGGCCGTTCTAGCCTAATGTTAAAGTCTAAAGGGCAGTGGGTTAATTCCTGTCCAGAAGACTTCTTCTATTTGTTTGATTTATTTTACGAGACACAAATAGCGTCCAATATTATAAACTTTTTGATGAAGCAAAATTATGAAGACAATTTACTTTCTATATAAGCATTCTCCTTAGCTCAGGAGCTATTCCAATACCCTAGTTGACTGTTCACTATTTCTTGGTTTTAAATACTGGCTTTACTATGGAAAAACTATAGTGCTTCTGCATCATTAAAAATAATATTTATATCTGAAACACACGGTTGCTATGTATTTAGAACAAGTTTGTGTCGATTTAAATTAGGATATATCACGACAGTTTGTTTTTCTAACCAGCGTTTCTGTACTCAGTAATGTTACAACTTCTTATCTCCAAATTCGACGTATTCATTAACTGGTAAATAAGAAGCAACAAGATTCATAATTATAACTTTGTGTTAAACTGTTTCCAGAAAACAAGAACCGTGTTGGTTTATACCAGTGGGGGCCAATGTCGTTTGAAAAACTTAAGTCTTTAATTTGTCGTCGTCGTGTCGTCGTTTGAACGGGGGTATTTATATTCTCTGATATTTCGGTGTTGAGATTTATGTCTGTTTTTCCACCATATTCCCGTGATGACTTCCTTAGGATAACTGAGCATTACGGTTTTATATACAAGTAGAAAGAAACAAGTGTTTAGACCTTCATATTGCAAGTTATTTGCAAACTCCATACAAAGTCGTTTGAGTTGCGCAATGAGATAGGACGATCTTTGATCAACTTCATGTGACAATGGCTTAATAATGGCGTTTGGAAACCACTTAGCTGCATGAGCTACATGTATAAGGCACTGGTAGTTTGCTTTCTATTTAAAATATCGCTATACTATTATATTTTTTCATCTCAACTTTGTAATTTTAATCTCTCTTGGCATACAAATGTAATTGCGACATAAATTTGGAAGTTAATGAGGATACTTGCTTTTGTAATACGAAGGAAGTAATTTATATCGAACATTTATGTTTGCAGTTATTTCATAAAACAAAAAGATCTTAGAACATTGGAATAAAGTTGAGAATTGCAAGTCCATGTGTATAACCGTATGTGTGTTCATTCTTGATTCCAAGAACCATCAATCAATGATAAGATCTTTATGTAATGCATTCGTTTGCATTTGCCGACGCTGTATTTACATGCACACCCTTTAGTTGGAAAATTATGGTCTAATGTCTATGGACGTAGGAAATCTGGAGCAAGACCACTTACATGACAACACATTATTACTCCACATGAAAGACTTCTTGCACCTTATTGTCACAACGATTAGCACTTGTATCTTCTTACTTGTACTTAACATCGTAATCTGCACTTCGGCTAGTGGTATAATAGCATTTACGTATACATTTGTATTTTGATGCATTAACAAATGAAATAGTGTTCGACGTTCTAAAGATTAGAGCATCTGATGAAAATAAAACGTACAATAATATACAGACAATGGCATTGTATTTTTCACCAAACCATGCACACATATGTATTTGACATATCATTATAATGTATGGTACCTACTCTGTAATTTTATGTTTGGGAAGCCTCTTCAGTTTTAACAGTATAATGTGGTAATATTATATGTCCTTTTATAGTTACTAACATTTTATACGGAACGTAGCACTCGTTCATTAAATACTCTACTTAGAATAATAATGTCATCGTTTTTCTCCTACAAAAGAGGTCATTAAAGTGCTCTTTACCGTTTGAAACGCAAAATATAGTTTTTTCTTATTGTCAATGAGATAATTAGAAATCAAATATTTAGCTACCGAATGCATCCACACTGTTATACGATTACGAAGGTGTAACAAGGGTGGCGTAAAGGTGTTAATGTTGTCATTTCCAGTTATTTTGTATCTTTTTGATAAACCTTTTTTTCAAATGAACAACTGCAAAATATACAGTCAACAAGTATGCTTCATAATCATTTATGCAAAAAGTACTACAAAGGTACACAAACCAAACAAACGACAAAGTGGTGTTAAAAGCTGTTTTAGTGTTTTATGCAGGTACTTTATGTATTCAAAAATATAATAACCGTGTTTGTAATATATTGTTTTTACAAACTGGACGTCATTTGTCTCCAGAAAAAAGAGCCCACTAAAAGCCTTCTTCCGTTCTAAATAGAGAATATGAGTTAATCACCGTAAATATGCGCTGATAACAAATCGAACATAATGTTGTTTGTGTCACCTAATGGACCCGATCAACAATAAGGTCACCTCTTTGTAATAATAGTGAAGTGAATATTTAAATGTTGTTTATTGGTCTATTGGAAAAATATCAGCAAATTGTATGCTTAATGACATTTAAAATCATATATTAATATTACAGTTAGAATAATAAACAGTGTCAGTAGCATGTTTTTATAATTAAACAGTATTTGTTAATACATAAATCATTAAACAATTATAATTCTTTTAATGAACAAGGACATACAAACAATTTGCAATATTATTATGGAACATGTCTTACGGCAAGGTGATTTTTAAACGTTTAATGCTGCTTCGTGCCATATAATCGTACACTTACATGCACTTACATGCAGAAGATTTAAATGCTGCCTGTGGCATATAATTTTCCTTAACAAATGTAATTTCATCTAAACTCTACCCCATGATATACGCAGTAGATTGTTTTGAAAAGAAAGGTAGTTATTTTATTTTGTAGTGTGCGGTTACTACACCTCTCACTTTTTCGAAGGTGCTGGTTCGATTCCCAGCTCGGGCCCAAGTATTGTTCCTGTATATTTCTTGCATAATGTTATTGTAAGATTGAAATTTCGTTCCATTAATATAATCAAAGTCGAACATGAATAACAGTTTAACGTATTGCTTATTAACTGATGCAAATACATATTATAGTAAATTCCCCTTTTCAGTTAGCGTGGCTTAACATTGTCACAAGACAATAACAACACAACATACGGTGGCGCAACAGTGATCACATAAAACTGCTGTCAATTGCGACCAACGTATCTACATTAACAAATTATATTATCCTAATCGTTCAAATAAAGATTTCCGCTTGATTTTATTGTTGACATTAACCGATGGACCAATTTACAAAGTACGAATTAATGTCAGTAGATGGTTTTGTGACAAATATTGTTAGAACATTCGTTTCAAACTCAGAGTCATACAGACATAAATATATCTAGTATAACGGTTAAATTAATAATTTAAAAAAAGGCTAACATAACAACAATTGAGCTTGGATTTGCGTAATCCTATTTAATTATAGCCAAATACTTAGATACCGTAATAGAATTTTACACAGGTGGAGTTGTCTATTTATCTGAACTCTTTCTATCGATTAGTTTATGATTGGAAACAAAGTACTTAGCCATCTTTGCCTGAACCTCTCTCGAAAAACAGTTGTTTAATAATACTAGTTCGGTCCTTCACTAGTATCTTTTGTGTTATTGCTATTTGTTTGTCTGCCATGTTGCTGCTACGAATGATGTCTGTATACCAAGCAGACAATCGTGATGATATTATGGAATGAAGTGTGGCCACCACGGTGTTTCTACTGGTTTACATTGTATAAATAGTGTTTAGACATGTCCCCTTAGAGTTGCAAAAATCACTTCTGTCCCGAATACTTGATATTTAATCAAATGTCTTTGATAAATTAAACGAATATATGTAACGCTATGAACTACATTCGCGGTTTAAGAAATGCATTAACATACAATGTAATCAGTAACAGCAAAATTGCAGACCCCGGTTTCGTCCTACGTTTTAATCCCGAGAACAGTTACGGAATATGTTCGGAAATGGTTTAAGGGGAAACAAGTTAGTTACAGTTCCAGTGATTAGAGATGGGGACAATGTCATTTGCGTTATTTATTCAAGAGTGCATGACGTTGTTTGATCGACTGTTTATAATAACGGCTAAATAATATGTTTAATGAACATTGTGAATTATAGTATTGTGTAATGCAATTATGTCAAACAGGTACTGAAATACTAGACGCTTTTAATGATGCGGCATTTGTGTAAACGTAAGTACATGTACTGTGCTATAAATATGTAATATGCAATAACTGTAAAAACACATCTTAATTAAACCCCAATTCTGTACTTGACATTCGATGTATATATAAGGTCAGAATCAGAATTAATAGAGAATACTGTGCACATGAGTCTAAGCCAAATTTTCGTCAGAATCAATCAATCAACCAACCAACCAACCGACCGACCGACCAAACCGACCGATCGATCGACCGACCAACCAATCAATCAATCTATCAATCAATCAATTATGTTAATTCTTAAACTATGAAAAAAGCATTTGCGGCAAGGATACAAATGATACCGATTCTATGTTCTTTCCATTTGGAAAAAGAGTTCCGCTCATGCGCTAGGGGGCGACAGTGGTGTGGCAGCTTTCATTACCACTGATGAACAGCTTCAATAAAACCCAGGCTGCGTTTTGCTCGTGCAGGTTGTGCTTCCTGAGGATTTTCCCTTTCATCAGTTTAAAAATACTATGTTTTGAAATCAGCGTTCGAAAATTGTTCTAGTGCAAATAATCCAACAGTTAATAACAACACTAAAATACGGGATATAGTACCTACACGCAGAACTATTACATGTAAATTGCGTAAACGATGTTGAACGGCATCGTTAAGGATTTGCTTTAAATACGATGTAAGCTGTAATATAAGAAACAATTATCTTGTTCCGACAATACATCACTGGGTTGATAATGTATAGGATCAAAATGCCTTTTTACAATTACAAAATGGAACTAGAACGTATTTAAATTATCACTGACTGCAGATGTAGGTCAGCTCAGGATACGTATGTTTGCCAGAAGATAAAGTACATGTATAATACACAGGTTGTTGGGACACATGTAATTTAGTTCTTTGAATTACATGCCATCATGCGCAAAAGGTTAATGAAAAAAAACGTAGTTAGTTTATATACCTGACTGATTAAAATGCTTACAAACTTTAGTCCGGAGTAAAACACAACCAATGGTTACATTGTTATGCTTTTCCCTTAAAATCTATAATTCTGTACTTATGATTGTGCAGGTTATATTTAATTCATTAGCAGTAAATATAGTTGCAGGCTCCAAAAGTCGTTCAGTGTTTGTGTTAGATGCCGAGAATTCCGACCTAAATATACTAATGTTTTAGATATTTATCGCAAATATTGAAAACAAAAAGTAACAACTGCTTACTACTTGTTTTAGATAACATAAATCTATTTGTTAGTTTATGTGACACAATGTAATAATTGAACAGAAAACGTCACGATGTTTGCCAGTCCCTTAAAATACGCTTAACGACCGGTTAACAATGTGTTTACGGAAAGGATAATTCTATTAAAACGCCTACCGTGTTAGTCAAGTGCTTTATATAAAGCTAAAAGAAACCAGCGTAAAACTATTTTTAAGTTGTTAAAAACGTTATAAAGAATATCTGCATCTTTATATTCTCAAACTGTAAGATTAGTGAATTTAGTTCACAGCTCAAAACATTACCCTGTCACCACAAACAATTATTTTTTTTCTGAGAAAAAGTCGATTCCTATAAATGAATGTGTAATAGATTGTCGACAAATAGAGACATTGTCTGTCTCAAGTTTGGGTTTTAGGGGAAATTGCAAAATCACTTCTTTCCATTTAATGAACATTAGGGCTCTACTGGAGCTAACTAATAGCATTTGTCAGCAACAAATCAGCAATGTAATATTAGATCCACGGAACGACGCAACTAAAATCTATAACGACAGTCATTTCATCAAACAAATGTTTCTGGGTTCACACGTACTAGTCTCTGTACTTTACACGTAACTGACTGTTTCCCGACACAAATCAGATCGCGGAAATAACAGAACCAGACTTTTACATAACGTAATAAAATTCGAATGTTTTGTGTGTGTAAAAGTCATTAAATGTAAGTGATCAATCTGGAAAAAACGCACATCATCAACTATTTACTAGATCAGATTTTTTGAATGTCACTGTTTAAATGTCTACCTTGCAATGTCACTTGCAGCAAATCTAATACCGCTATAAATGATTACTGTTTGTATGTTTAGTAAAACCGTTAATGTTTATTTTGCCACATCATAATCAAAACACATCAAAGTTCTTCTGTAAGAGATTACGAAATGCAGTCACGTATACTTTTATACACAATAGTTGCAGAAGAAAACACCATTATTAAGTAAAAGTATATCATGTGTCCACAGATTCTAATGGACGATAAAAAAGACAATAAGACAACAAATATTTCTATAGTTAGGTACAAAACATGCAACACAGAGTGCGTCATATTAGCGCAAAGATTTTTCCTTCTAACTAGCACGCATCTGTGTCTGACAAACCAATTGGGAGTGTAATAATAAGGCAAATACGTTTAGTTTGTTTTCGCTATCATACTGCCACGAAAAGAGTAGCGAGGTTGGCATTGTTGTCGTTCTTGTGTATGTCGAGCAATTTTTAAGTAATTGTTATGTA